>Ga0316192_10000604_pt1 | contig 26396 bp, 22 predicted proteins | sample MerIslwburrow_MG_FD_204931 | JGI IMG/M metagenome (GOLD analysis project Ga0316192, IMG submission 204931) | Coastal sediment microbial communities from Maine, United States - Merrow Island worm burrow | ecosystem: Environmental > Aquatic > Marine > Coastal > Sediment | place: USA: Maine...
TTTCTCCCTCATGTGGTCTCACGTCCTGCTGTGCCACCCAATAAGATGAAGTGGTATTGCCCTGAAACATGAAGCGGTCTGTTAGTTCGGTATGAAGAGGTAATTGGTCTAGATCCAGCTTGTCCGCAGCAACGGCTATCGATAGATTAAAACAGTTGATTACTACAACTGAGACTAATGCAAAAAGGAAATTGTTCAGTACCCTGCATCTTAACACTGTACTATTATTATTCATTTTAAGTCTCCAAAATATTTATCAGATTATTTGTTCTGCCAGTAACTCATAATTCAACTACCGATCATTCTGTTCGAGCCCATGTTTGCAGGATATCTTTCCATAAGGCAATAACTCGTCCTGGCTCATCCTTGACTAGTGGTGCCCCGTTGTCAGCTTTCTGCTGTTTTCTGTTAGTCGGTGCCATCCGTAGACAAGCTGCAAACGAATGAGACTGCTATTCAGCTTGTCGTCGCCAAACACGTTTGAGCTGTAAGTAGTGCGCAGGTAGAGGTTGTCCGATGCCTGAAAATTCAGGGTAAAACCAAGGTCTCCAATGTCGAGCTTTTCCCCTACTTCAACGCCGTTAATTTCTGACTGGAAACCGCCTCGGTAAAGCAGATCCAGAGAACCGAAAAAGGTGCGAGTGAAATCCTGGGTTAAATGCGCTTCGAGTTGCAGCAGGGGGTCATTCTCCAATGACTGTCCCAGAAAATCATCGTTCTCTGCGAAAATCCATACCGAAGGGGTCAATTCAAAACTCGACATGTAGCCAGGCGCAAACACCCCGAAATGATATTTGATAGGCAAAGCGAGACGCCCCCACCACCGATTCAACCCCATATTCACCAGTTTGTTGCCGTCGTACTCACCAACGGGGAGCGCTAGCATCACCGCAGCATCAATGGTCCAGGTCGGTTCATAGTTCAACAGATCGACGGTACTTTTAAGCGGTGATGTGCCAAAAAGATTAATATCAAGTTGTACAGAGGGGTCAGTGTATCCCGAAGCTGACTGACTGAACGTACTACCAGGTGTTATATCTGGTGGTAAAAGGTCTGACGGTATGAAGCTGGTGTCGACATCAACACCAACACTGCCTCCACCGACATTTACGGCAAACAACGACGCTCGGTTGAACAATGTCATGTGGTGAGCCCAGCTGGCAAGCATGATATTGGCTTCGGCGTCCGAGTTCGGATAGATAAACTGAGCGGGATCAAATTGCTGGCTATCGGTAGCCTGCATATTCAAGTTCAGGTACTGAAAAGACACCACATCCGTGCCATCCCTTTGCTTCCAGTAAGTTCGTGCACCATCATCAACGGCAATAGCCGGACTGCCAAATGACATAATAATGACTGCAACAGAAATTCCGCCCAGCTGACTGGTGAGTTTGTTTCTTAGTTTCATCATTTACCCTCCGTATTACCGCTCATGATCTGGATTAGCTTTTTATAAGGAAGTGCTTCCAAACCGCGAACAGGCGGGTAGCTATCATCTTCAGGCACTGGATCAGGCAGAGCTTTTCTGGCTTTTTCAAAGGGCGACCTGTTTCCAATGATCACACCGTTCGTCTTCACATACTCATCCCATAATGCGATAAGTTCTTTCCTTTTATCAGGGAACTTATCGGACAGGTTGCGCTGCTCCCCCGGGTCCTCGGCAAGGTTGAACAGCTGCCAGTCTTCAGTGCCGAACGGTTCATAAAGCCAGCTGATCTTCCAGTCCCCCTGGCGAATCGCCCGGTTACCGAATAACTCAAAGCCCAGCCAGTCATCTGAGGCACGGGGTGATTCGGTATTACCCGAAAGCATTCTCTTCCAGGATTTACCTTGTATAGGAACAATTTCTCGCCCTTTGTAGCTGGCAGGATGCTCGATGCCAGCTAGCTCCAACATGGTCGGTGCAATGTCTGTGATATTAAGAATTGCCTGTTTGTTTATTTCGCCTGCGCCCTGCACACCGGGGCCACTGACGATCAGTGGTGAGCGTATTCCCCCTTCTGAAACCCATCCTTTGTAGATTCGGAAAGGTGCCATGGAGACTTGCGCCCAAAGCGGCCCATACTCAGCATATGTACCTTTGCGACCAAGGGAGTTGTGGCCGTCTTCGGCAAAATTATTCATACCATGAAGAAAACCAAATGATCCCGGTTGTCCAGCCACCATCGCCCTCAAGTCGTTTCCTTCAGCCCCGTTGTCGGAAATGAAAATGACGACGGTGTTGTCATACTCACCGATCTCTTTGAGATAATCGAAAACCCGGCCAATCTGATCATCCATGTACTCGACCATTCCGGCGTACAGCTCCATTTTTCGCCCCTGCATCACACGCACCGCCGGCGTAAGTGCAGTGGATCTCGGCATGAAATAAAGACGGTCGGCAGCGTTGACATCTTTATCCATGATGCCCAGTTCCTGCATACGCGAGAGGCGCTGCTGGCGGATCGCATCCCAGCCTTCGTCATAGCGGTTCTTGTAACGGCGCAACCAGTCATCCGGCAGATGAAGGGGGCCATGGGGGGCGGTATATGCCATGTAAGCGAAGAAGGGTTTGCCATCCTGACGGCCTTCTTCGATGAACTGGAGAGTCTTGTCTGTATATGTCTTTGTGGAGTAGAAATCTTTGGGCAGTTCCTCAACAGGGCGCCCGTCTTCAGTATACGGCATTTTAGGTATCTGCCATTCAATGTTCCAAGCGTCATCGAAGTGACTGCCGCCGCCGACCATCGTCGAGAAGTCACGCTCAAAACCGCGAGCGTGCGGAATTTGATCAGGTTTCATTCCTAGATGCCATTTCCCTACCATGTAGGTGTGATAGCCGTTATCCTGTAGCAGCTCGGCGACCGAAGCCACACGTTTGTTGAGTACACCTTCGTAACCTGGGTTACCCACCTGATTAGGAGCAGCTAACTCACCCATGTTGCCCAGGCCAGCGACGTGATTATCCGTTCCACTGAGCAGCATGGATCGGCTAACCGAGCAGGTTGGAGATACGTAAAAGTTGGTGTAGCGCATTCCCTGCTGAGCCAGGTCGTCCAACACCGGCGTTTTTATCTCACCACCGTAACTTCCCAGGTCAGAGTAACCCAGGTCATCGGCAACGATAAGGAGAAAATTGGGTCGCTTGTTCTTCTGCCCGCTTTGCAGTGACTCCTCTGCATTTACCTGCATCGCACCTGCAGTCAATGTCAACGTAAGCATCGTTGCAAGAACAGATATAACGGATAACCCTTTTCTTTTTGTATTCATGACATGTCAACCTTTTTACCGTGTATTTATTTGCTTCTGGATTGAGCTAACTACCGCACTAAAAACTACTTACTGCCTATGCGCGCCTGTTCCACCCTCTTGATTGATTCAATTGCTTCCCTTTCTATGTTGATTTTTTTATTAACTCTCTTCACCGTCCGCCTCCTTGCTGAACGTTTTATTAATAAGTAACTGAATAAACTGTGAAGCCCTGCGAATCTTAGTTTCTTGATCACTCATCGCCCGAATAACTTCTATTCCTGCGCCATCAGCAAAAAGAAGTTTTGATAAGTCCAGCACAAAGCCCCCCTTAATATGGTCACATGTATCTATGAGCTCTTTGATGGCATCCTCGGAGAGGCGGCCGGCGAGGTAAACGACAACCTCATCCCCCTCAGTTTTCACATCAATACGAATCGCCATGTTATAAACCAATACAATAAACGTGCCACATTGATGTGCGTGCATAAAAAGCCTGGTATTACATTGATTTTTAGGTAAAAAAACAGGTCAAGCCTAACGGTTTACGCGAATACTCTGTTTTGCTTGGACGGTATTTCGTCATAGGCTGGTCATTATTTCGGCCATTTCGGTTTAAATATCGGCCGATTTGGAGTATGTTCCTAAATATGAAGAAACAAAATAACGAGTTCAGCGAGTCATCGGGGTTTTATCGCCTGGCCCAGAGAGTCATGACACATCTTGCCGGTGCTCAGGGCGAGGAAATCGACGCGGCGATAAACAAATGCCTGGAGCAGTTGGGAAAATATTTCGGGGTAAAGAACGTCTCGCTTGGCGGGATCTCAAAGTCGGGGGAGCTCATGCCCACGCTGTATTTATGGGGCAAATTACCTCCGAAGGCAATAATGTTGGCGAGTAATCCTACCCCAGGGCCGGAAATGGTGGCTCAGTGGAACCGCGAAGGCTATCTCATCTACAACCGGCTCGAGGACCTCAATGAGCTGCCGCAGTTTCAGGAACACTCTCGGAACATGGGCGTTCAGGCAGGGGTATTCTGGAAGCACAGTGACCGGGGATCCTGGGTCGAGGGGATGGCGATTTCCTCACCAAATCCGAATATCTGGCCGGATCACATCGTCGAACATATTGATGTCATCGGTGAGGTTCTTTTTAACGCCCTGTACCGCAGGCTAGCCGAGGCTGAGGCGGAGCGACTCAGACAATTCGAACAAACTGTCGCCATCACTGCTTCAGTGTTTATCCAACTGCCACCCGAACGAGTAGATGCCGAGATCGAAAAAGCCCTGGAGCGTATGTGTAAATGTGTCGATGCTGATTTGTGCACCCTGCTTCAATGGCAGAACTCCGAAAAGTTGACGATGGTGGTGAGCCACGAATGGGATGCTGACTTCACCAACGGGCCTCACTTTTCCGGCGCCATTCTCGCAGACGATTATCCGTGGCTGGCTGCGCAACTAAGAAATTCAGAACCTGTCCTCATCGAGAATCCGGACGACTTTCCTCCCGAAGCGGATGCAGAACGCGCGATATGTGAGCGATTAGGCATTGGGTCGATTATGTGGGCTCCTTTTGCAGACGACCATGGCCTGCAGGGTTATATCGTATTGGGCACAGTCAAACGGACGGGCTTGTGGCTAAAGGGCGCCTTACCACAGCTTGGCCTGCTGGGTAATATCCTCACCAGCGCCATCAAACAGCAACACACAGATCTCAAGCTGCTTCAAGCATACGATGAAATCCAGCAGCTCAAGGATCACCTCGAATCTGAGAACATCACGCTACGAGAAGAGATCAAAACTTCCTTTTATGATAATGAGTTTGTCGGTAGTAGCACCGCCATCAAAACTGTTATACATCAAGTTCAGCAGGTGGCACGTACAGACTCGACCGTTCTTTTTCTTGGTGAGACCGGCACAGGTAAGAGCTGCATCGCTCGCATGCTCCATCGGCAGAGCAGTCGTGAAAATCAAGCACTGGTCACTGTGAATTGCGCAGCCCTTCCAGCGGAGCTGATCGAGAGCGAGCTGTTTGGACACGAAAAGGGGGCATTCACCGGCGCGGTCAACAGGAAGATCGGTCGCTTCGAACTGGCGGACGGTGCCACAATTTTACTTGACGAGATCGGCGATCTGCCCCTCCCTCTCCAGGCCAAACTGCTCCGTGTGCTACAGGATCATGAGTACGAGAGGCTCGGATCATCAACCACAAGGACTGTGGACACAAGGGTCATCGCGTCAACTAACCGGGATCTCGACCAGTTGATCGACCAGGGCATGTTCCGGGAGGATCTGTACTACCGACTGAGCGTCTTTCCGGTCCGGATTCCCTCGCTTCGCGAACATCGTTCTGACATTCCCTTGCTCGTCTGGTTCTTTATTACAGAGCTACAAGGTCCGCTTGGGAAGACAATCGAAATAATCCCCCCAGCTGCAATGAATGCCCTTACTGCCTACGATTGGCCAGGTAATATACGGGAACTTCGGAATGTCATCGAGCGTGCCATGATACTCTCACCAGGCACAACGCTCGAACTGGAAAATGCCTTTCCAAATTACCACAGATCCGATCATGCTTCCTCTCCGACCCACAAGGTACAGAGCGAGAACCTCGAAGACGTTGAGCGCACGCACATCGTAAAAGTGTTGGAGGAGTGTAACTGGAAAATCCGTGGAAATGATGGTGCGGCTGAACGTCTCGGACTAAAGCGAACGACTTTGCAGTCGCGAATGAAAAGACTCGGGATTCAGCGGCCATCTGTCTGAGGCCAGGTCTGCTATAAAATCAGTTAACTTTTATTAGAGCAGTTCCCACATTTCACTAACCGTTACACAGTTGCCTGCCTGTAACATCTCAACCTGCATACACTTTTCTGTCTCGGGTTTTTTCAGCAGCGATGATAGTGTGTAGTTAAAATAAAACCGTAAGTCTTTTTTAGAGAATGTGGCCCAGCAGGAAATAAACCGCTTTAATCATAACGCCGACTTATTCAGTTTATTAACATGCGGCCTATAAAATGGGAATTACAGTATCTTTATTTAAGGAATATACACAATACACCATCACGCAGTTATTTATGTAAATTTACGAATTTGGGCTTATCACTTATCGCATAGTTATTATAAATAAAGTCAACCTGAGATAATTGCTTACATTACATTCTCTTGTTTTTCAATATACTGTTGAAGTCCCGGGGGTGCTTTCTGCCAGGGATCTTTTTGTTGGCCTGTCTCATAACCAAGTTGATATAACCGATTCATTTCTTCCACATCAAAAACCTCTTTGGCTTCGGATTTATAAACGTCTGGAATGTCAACGTAATAATAATTTATATTCTGCTTCAAGGCAGTGACATAGATACGATATAGATCTCCATGCAAAGAAGCCTTAATCATACTTTCGATCGCGCGTGCTGCTATTTTTGATAACTTCCGTTCAACATGTTCGGGCTCAGGTGCTAGTTGCCCATTGCGGATTCGGAAGTTGAGCCAATAATCACGTAGGTCTACTTATGCTAGATCGAGTTATTGCCAGCTGTCAGGGCAAATTGAAATTAGCATATCAATCTGTCAGATCAAGTCTGAGCTAGTACGCTTTAGAAGAATTCAGTTCGCCCTATAGAGAGTGATGATTGTTTTACCGGGTTTTCTTTTTCCAGTTCAGTGCGGAATTTTGCAACATCCTGTTTTAATTGAAGGATTTTGCTGATAAATTCCGGATCTTCTTTATGGTCAAGGTGCTTGAATTCTTTCAGGGCTTTACCCAGTCTTTTGAACATTGCTTGTATGCTCATGGCCCTGTTCTGAGCATGCTTCGTGAGTTGTTGCACAATATCATCAAACTGAAGTGCGGTTACTATTTTAACCTGGTTGGCTCTATAATGTTTTTCAGATCGCCTGCACTGCTCGAGTAGTTCTTTATTGTTCGCATTATTCAACTGCAAAGCCAACGTGACCATTGTGGTTTGTTCAATTGCCAATATATTCATTTCGTCAAAACTGGAGGTTAGTGACCTTGTGGCATCGCGAACAAGATTTCTGACATGATCGAGCTCCTCATGAATATATTGATGTTCTCTGATCATTAAGCAGGTCAGGTCATCTGCAAGTTCCGAGAGCAGGGAGCTTATATCTTCTTTTGTTGTATTTTTGTTATTCATTGGCAGATGGATAATTGTTATTCGCTGCATTTTTGCATAAGTGCAGTAACTTTATCTGCTATTTTGTTTAGCGGTAGTATAAAGTCAGCTGCTTGTATTTTAACGGCTTCGCCAGGCATCCCCCAGACAATACTGCTTTGCTCGTCCTGTGCGATTGTAACTGCACCAGCATCACGCATTTCTTTCAAACCCAGTGCGCCATCAGAGCCCATGCCGGTTAATAGAATGCCAATCGAGTTATTACCGGCTGATCCGCAGGCGGATCTGAACAATACGTCAACAGATGGTTTGTGGCGATTTATCGCGTCTCCGTCATCCAGTCTACAGTAGTACAAATTGGTGCTTTCGTCTCGAATAATTTTTAAATGCTGGTCTCCAGGTGCGATGTAAACATGGCCGGGAAGGATTTGCTGGTTATCTTTTGCTTCGCAGACTTCAAGCGCAGAAATATTGTTAATACGTTCTGCGAAAGCACTGCTGAAAGCTCTTGGTATATGCTGTACAACAATCAAGCTGTATGTGCCAGGCTTTAAACTGGCTACTATTTCCTTAATGGCCTCTGTGCCGCCAGTTGATGCCCCGATAGCGATTATTGCCTGGCCGTTATTTCGCTTGAATGAGGTTGTCGATTTATCAGTTTGATCAGGTGGGGATATGCGCGGTTTATTTGTGGAGGTGTGTGGGGGGTGATTGACGGATGCGGCTATCTTGATTTTATTGATAATCTCCTCAGAGTAGTCGGCCAGGCTGGTTTCGCTGATAACATCAGGCTTTCCTACATAGTCGATGGCTCCCAGTCCCAGTGCCTCCAGAGCCTGGTCTGCGCCTTTTTGCGTTAACGTTGACACCATAACAACAGGCATGGGCCTGAGACGCATTAGATTTTTAAGGAAATTTATGCCATTCATCTTTGGCATTTCGATATCCAGGGTCAGTACATCAGGATTTAATTGCTTGATTTTGTCCCTGGCGTCATATGGATCCATTGCCGTGCCTACGACTTCAATTTCGTCATCCGATGAAAGTATTTCACGTAGAACTTTTCTTGTGAGTGCTGAATCATCAATTATGAGCACACGAATTGTTTTCTTTGCAGACATTATTAGAACAGGTCTATCCTGCCTTCGACATGTGCATTGCTGATGGTCTTTATATAAGAAGATTCCCGTTTGGTCAGCGTGTCATTGTGCAGGCTGTTCAAGCTTTTAACTCTGGCTCTGCCGGTATTGGGGAAGTACTGGATTTTTCTGGGCTTGTTACCGCCAACATCTTCAGCGGCTATAGCAAGGCCTTCGGTATCAAGGTAGTGTTTTACAAAGTCAATATTTTTACCACCAATGTCCGTATCAATCTGCAGGACTTTACCACCGCCAAATAACTTGATCTCCAGATTCTGGCGTTTGCCGCCACCGGCCAGGATAACATTTATCAGGCGCTCCATTGCTATGTTTCCATAGCGGGTCTGTGCATTAACCGGTGTGTTGCTCCATGCTTTAGCATCACGGCTGATATCTGCGGGGAGCATAAAGTGGTTCATGCCTCCAATACCCGTTGACGTGTCGCGTATACAGGCAGATACACATGAGCCCAGTACGGTGGTTATCAATTCTCCGTTCATTGTTACATAAAACTCACCCGGTAGTAGCTTTGCTGCATATATGTTGTTATTGGTGTCCCAGTAGCGATTGATTGACTCAAAACCGGCGATTGCTTTTGGTAAGTCAAAATGGGAATTGTCATATTGCATTTTCATCAGCTTACCTTCTGGTGAATGGTATGGCCTGTTTTTATAAATCTGTCGGAAATTCCTACCAGGCTCTCTGCGTGGCCTACGAAAAGCGTACCATTGTCTTCGAGGTGGTCAGCAAATCTGCTCAAGAGGCGAATTTGGGTTTCTCTTTTAAAGTATATGGCAACGTTACGAAAGAAAATGCAATCAAACATGCTGCTGACGGGCCATTTCTGTGTCAGATTGAGTTGTTTGAAATGAACCATATCTCGTATATCTGTCCTGATTTTTACCAGGCCTCGTTTTTTCCCCGTGCCCATAAGCATCCATCTTTTTTTACGTTCAGTGGTGATCTCATTTGTGCGTTCTATTGGATATTCGCCAATTTTTGCTGTTTCAAGCACATTTGAATCAAGGTCGGTGGCCAGGATCCTGGCGTCCCATCTGTCGATATCCCTGATATTTTCTCTCAACACCATTGCTATTGAATAGGGCTCTTCTCCTGATGAGCACCCGGCAGACCAGATGCGTAATTGTGGGCGGGTTTGCCCCGCGTTTTTGCTGATAATTTCAGGTATGATTTTTTCTGCGAGATATTCAAAATGATGCGCTTCCCTGAAAAAGGATGTCACATTTGTTGTGATTGAGTTTATGAAATGTCTGACTTCTTCAGTATTGTCCTGCCTCAATAGCATGCAATAGTCGCTGAAGCTATGTAAGCCTAACAGGCGCAGGCGTTTAGCAACTCTGCCATATACCAGCTCGCGCTTATCTTCCGTAAGGTTGATGCCGGTATTCAGACCCACCAGGTTGCTGAGGAAATTAAAATCATCGTTGGTGAATTTAAATTCCTTTGCAGCAAATTTGATTAAATCAGTCATGAGTAATTTCAGGCTATACCCATGTTACGGGACAGTCCAAGCAGCGTGGCACGAGAAATGAATTCATCAGATGGGTTGATCCAGTTAATCTTGTGATTAGAGGAAGTAACTTTTATGACAAAGGCATATAGCAGTTGCAAAATCGCGGTATCAATCATTTCTACAGAAGAGGCATCTATATTGACATCAGTATTAATAACCTTGCCAAATTCCTCATATAGAGCTTTGGCATTATTAATGACAGCTACGGAATCAAGTGTAAGGGTATGTGTTAAAGGCTTCTTGCTGGCAGCAGATTTAACACGGGAATTATTAGCCGTGCTTTTTGCGGGTGATCTTTTCTTTTTGACGGCCTTTTTTTTTCGCGCAGCCGGTGCTTTTTTTGTCGTGGCGGTTTTATTTCTTGTAGGCACAGTATATCTCCGAATGGTGTTAAGCGGCTTTGGCTATGCTGTGTTTACTCGACTGCTTGTTTCTTTGTGTTGCGCAGCCAGTCCCAGTACATCAAGAATCAGTGCGACAGAGCCATCTCCCAGGACTGTTGCGCCGGTCAGACCCGGTACGGATTTATAGTTATTCTCCAGGCTTTTTATCACCACCTGCTGCTGGCCAATGACATCGTCAACCAGTATGCCGACGTGTTTATCCCCTATATCAAATACAACTAGCAGTTCTGGATGGTCGGTGTTTGTTTCGGGTTCAATATTAAATAATTCAGTTAAGCGAATAAGCGAAATATATTCATCGCGGTATTTATACAGCTCGACTTTACCGGCGACCGTGTTCGCGGCCCTGTCATCGAAAATCATCGTCTCTTTAATTGAATGCAGCGGCATTATAAAAATCTGGTTGCCGACGCGTACGATCTGGCCATCGAGAATGGCTAGTGTTAATGGCAACCTGATGGTGAATGTGCTGCCAACTCCCTGTTCAGACCAGACATCAACCGTGCCTCCCAGGTCCGAAATGTTTCGCTTGACCACATCCATGCCGACACCACGACCGGATATGTCATTAATTTCTTTCGAGGTAGACAGGCCTGGCAGAAAAATCAGGTTCTGTATCTGTGTTTCAGAAAGTTCTTCACCTTCAGCTATAAGGTTTTTTTCATTAGCGGTTGCCAACAGCTTGTCTGAATTTATACCATTGCCATCATCAGAGATTCTCAGGATTACATAACCACCCTCATGTGAGGCATTGATTTTTATCGTGCCTTGTTCGGGTTTTCCTTTTGATGCTCTTATGTCAGGGGTCTCGATGCCATGATCAAGTGCATTTCTAACGAGATGTACTAGCGGGTCGCCGATTTTCTCAAGCACCGTCTTGTCCAGTTCAGTTGTTTCACCGGAAAATTCAAGTGTTACCTGTTTTCCCTGTGCAATACTCAGGTCGTGAACAATTCGTGGAATTCTTTGAAATGCGTTGTCTACAGGCAGCATCCTTATGCTCATGGTTTGCTCCTGTAAATCTCGGGTGTTACGTTCGAGTTGTTCAAGACATTCGAGGAATTTGTCTGATGAATCCATGCCCAGGTCATTGCACACTCGGTTTAAAATTGACTGTGTGATAACAAGCTCTCCAACCAGGTTAAGCAGGTTATCGATTTTATCAGTGCTTACACGGATCGAACGGTTTTCAGTGTCGATTTTTCTGCGACCGGACTGTTCGGGACCTTTTCTTCGGTCTTCTGATGATCTTCGCTGTATCTCCCTGGTTATTTCAAGTCTGCAATCACCCTCAACCCAGGCGAACACTTCTTCTATTTGCTCGCGAGTGATCTGCCCCTGTATCTGAATACGCCATCCCAGGTAGCAATTATGTACATCGAGATCGTCAAAATCGGGCAAATTATCTACTTCTGCCTTGATCGCAAACTCGCCAAGAGTCTGTAGTTCTCGAATTAATCGTAGTGGGTCATTACCGCTGTAAAACAGTTTTTCATGCGGAAAGAAACCAATTCTCCACCTTTGCTCAGGACCTTGGTTAGTACTACCAGCCTGATTATCACCTTGGCAAGATTCCTCTCTGGAGGGGGAGCTATCAGTCCTGGCGTGTGGTGTAAGTCTTTCAAGCTGTGCTGAAACGTTTTCGACTAACGTGGGGTCGTAGGGCTTTGCTTCCCTGTGGCTGATGAGCATATTGTTTAAAGAATCTACAGCTGAGAGTAATACAGAGATAAGTTGCTGGGTTATTTCAAGCTCGTCGCTGCGCATTTTATCCAGCACAGTTTCCATTTTGTGGGTGAAATCTGAAATTTCACTGAAACCGAAGGTGCCGGCGCTGCCTTTAATTGAATGAGCCGCACGAAATATTGTATTGATAATTTCCTTGTCAGCTGTGCCAGGAGACAGGTTCAGCAATTCTGACTCCATTATTTCGATCCCTTCGAATGATTCTTCAAAGAAGATATCGTGGAACTGTGACAGGTTTATATCTATTTCCATAGGTGCTGTGGTTCTACCGTTGATATTTCTGATACGCGCCCTGTGGCAGTTGTTGTTACAGAACCCTGTCTACAGTAGAAAGCAGGCTGTCAGGGTCAAATGGCTTTTCTATCCACCCTGTAGCACCAGCGGCCTTGCCGTCCTGTTTTCTGGCATCGCTGGTTTCTGTTGTTAAAATCAGGATTGGGGTAAATTTGTATGAATCTATCTGCCGTAGTTTGCTGGTCAGAATTATGCCGTCCATGTTGGGCATATTGACATCCGTGATCACGAGATTGAATTCGTTTTCCTGCACTACATCGAGTGCCTGAACACCGTCTTCAGCCTCTATGACATCGTGACCAGCTTCTTTGAGTGTAAAAGAAACCATTTCACGCATGGAAATGGAATCATCGACCAGTAATATTTGCGCCATGTGTTTTGCCCGGTAATTTGCTTTTCTGACTACAGAATAGTATAGACAGAGATACTGATATCGCATTAGAACGTATTAAATAGTGTGTATGATGAAAATCCCGGGTAATCGGACTGTTTGCGGAAACCATTGCCTTTCAGAAAGCAGGTGCTAATCTTTGGTTATAACTAAGCATTTTAATGATTGAGAAAATGCCTAAAACAATTTTAGTAGTTGACGATTCCAAAGCCATACTTTCGATTGTCCGCACAGTTCTGGATGTGGCGGGATATGAGGTATTGACGGCATCCGATGGGGTAGAAGGCCTGTCTCTGCTCAAGTCTGGCAGACAGGTCGATATTATTGTCACTGACCTGAATATGCCCAATATGGACGGAATAGAATTTATCTGGGAAATCAGGAAATTACCTGATCATGTATTTACCCCTATATGTATGTTGACCACAGAATCAGAGCAATCAAAGCTGTTCGAGGGGGAATCTATATCTATCGATGCATGGATCAAGAAACCGATACAGCCAGTCCACGTTTTAAATATAGTCAGCAAGATTGTCCCACCCTAGTCAGCTACTCTGTTTTTCTCCTGTAAATACCAGAATAACCCGTTTTTGATGGCTAGAGATTATCCATTTCTGTGACGTTTTACCCGGGGTTCGGCTAAAAAAGCCTGATTATTGTGCTATCTATCTAGTAAATAACAATAAAAAATTACTCCATATTAACCTCTCCGGGCTTTAAACCGTAGTAACTGTACATGGGCAATGATGAATATCGATACTGATCATCTGAATCAGGACGTAACGCTGCAGGATCAAAATACCAGCACAAGCCAGCTGCTGACTTTTATCCTGGGAGGCGAAGAATATGGTGTTGATATTTTGAATGTGCAGGAGATCAGAAGCTGGGAGCAGGCGACCTCAATCCCGAACACACCTGACTACGTGCTTGGTGTTATAAATCTTCGCGGTCTTATAGTGCCAATTATCGATCTACGTAACAGGTTTGAAATGGAGCGGGCGGAGTATGGTCCGTTAACTGTAATCGTGATCGTTAAACTGTCCGGTAAGTCAAAATCTTCGAGAACTGTTGGTATGGTTGTGGATGAAGTTTCAGATGTATACAACATCTCTGAAGAGGAAATTGGTGAATTGCCGGACTTCGGTAGTATTGTTGGCACAGAGTTTATTAAAGGTGTGGCTTCTTTCAAGGAAAAAATGGTCATTATCCTCGATATTGACTTGCTTGTAGATACTGGCGTATTGGGTAACGATGCAGCGTCTGATGATGACGAGAGTCAGGCATTACCGGCTATATCATAACGTTTGTTTCAGGTGAAAATATGAAACTATTAACAAAACTGGCAGGCATGGTCACAATATTGCTTGCTATCACCTTCTTTATTGCCGGCTTCAGTATAGTCAGTATCACTAATGTTGGTGAGAACTTGCGTGGTATTGCGAGTGCGGATGTCCCTTTGCTGAATTCAATCACAAGAATCACGGTAAATCAGCTTGAACAGTCAGTGTGGTTTGAGCGTGCATTGATGTCAGTAGAGCAGGATGACTGGTATTCATATGATAAAGCCGAAACCGAGTTAATTTCGCTGGGTGACATGGTTGATACCGAGTTTGAAGTAAGTATGCAATTGCTTAAATCTACCATTGAGGACTCGACCAAACAGGAGAGTGGCAATAAGTACAGCGATATTTCAGGTCGGTTGAATAAGGTCTACGTTGAGTATGCGGATTTAAATGAGAGTACTCAGGAAATGCTTGTGCACATGAAGAGCGGTACTATTTCCAGTACGGATGTTGATATGTCCCTGGTGAAGCAGCAGGTGCAGGCGATAAGTGAAGAATTACGTGCACTAACAGCTGAAATAAGCGGCGCCACGCAGTCAATCGCTGTCATTACCAAGCAACAGGAGTCAGATGCCACTTATATGATGATGGTTATATCAGTGCTGGCATTATTATTGGCTATAGGGTTGGGCGTATGGATCATCAAAAGTGTTCGCAATCAGTTGGGAGCTGATCCCTCTGTCCTGTTAAGAGTTTCAGAATCGTTATCTAAAGGCGTGCTGGATATCAAGCATGATGGTATAGATGTGGGCGTGTATGGCTCCATCAATAAGACGTTGGAGAAGTTAAAAGAAGTTATACATGGCATCAAGTCAGGAGCCCACGAAGTCAGTATTGCTTCCGATCAGGTTTCCCAGGGCAATGCAAACTTGAGCCAACGCACGCAGGAGCAGGCATCAAGCCTGGAAGAGATTGCATCCAGTATGGAGCAGATGACAGGAACAACAGCACAAAATGCATCGAATGCGCAACTAACAAATAAGCTGACGCAAGATGCCAGTAGACTTGCCGAGAATGGCGTGAGAGTTGTACGCAGCGCTGTGCAGGCGATGAATGAGATTGACACTTCAAGCAAAAAGATTGCCGACATTATAAAGGTTATTGACGAAATCGCTTTCCAGACAAACCTTCTTGCTTTAAACGCAGCTGTTGAGGCAGCAAGGGCGGGTGAGCAGGGTCGTGGATTTGCTGTGGTGGCCAGTGAGGTGCGGAATCTTGCGGGTCGCAGCGCGACCGCTGCAAAGGAAATCAAGCTGCTTATAGAAGACAGTGTGGACAAAGTTGAAAGTGGAGCACAGCTGGTAAACGAGTCGGGCGAGTCGCTGGAGGAAATTGTCGATTCTGTGAAAAAGGCCAGCGTCATGGCTACTGAAATCGCCGAGGCAAGCAGGGAGCAATCCGAAGGGATTGAGCAGGTTAATAGAGCGATTTTACAGATGGATGAAATGACACAGCAAAACGCGTCTTTAGTTGAGCAAGCGGCTGCAGCAAGCGAAGCGATGGGCGCTCAAGCACAGGAACTGAGTGCTCTGGTGTCATATTTCGACCTCGGTTATGAGGAAGGCGGGATAGGCCAGTCTAATGTCCGACAGATAGCTAATCGCGATACATTGCAAGACGATAATAATATGACTTCGAAAATGCCGGCTCTTGATGTGCATCCGGAAGTGATTGCACGTAGTGAAGGGGCCGAATATGAAGATGATGAATGGAAAGAGTTTTAGGTGCCGTCATGTTGCCACAAACCAGTGTTATGAATGAAAACGCGGAACCAGTATATGAAATCCTGATTGTCGACGATTCAGCTACTGTGGTTGCAACAGCTAAAAAAATGCTGGAAGACACTTATATAGTATCTACTGCTTCTGACGGGCAGGAAGCATGGGATATTTTACAAAATAATCTGTCAATATCCATGGTGTTCACAGACCTGCAAATGCCTGTGGTTAATGGTCTTGAGTTGCTGCTGAAAATTCGTAATTCGAAAGACAGTCGGCTGGCAACGATGCCTGTCGTGATAGTGACTGGAAAATCTGATACCGCGGCGGGGAAGCAGGCGGTATTCAATATCGGCGCAACGGATTTTATCGGCAAGCCGTTCAATGCGCTGGACCTGCTAACCAGGGCGAGAGCGCATATCGATGGCAAGCAGATTAATCGGAAAAGAAGAATATCCGATGTGGTGCAGGCAGAGCGTGATCTGCTTGCAAGCCCAAGTGCATTCCATAGTATCGGTTGCCAGGCGCTGGAGTATGCAATTGAAAGTAAAACCGACTTTATCGTTGTCTACATTGAACTGGTAAATTACTGTGAAATTGAGGAGCTTGTTGGAAATAAGAACGCAGCGGCTATATTTTTAACAGTCGCTAAAGGACTCAGCGAAACAATCAGGGATGAAGACGTTGCAACACGTCTGGGAAAAAATAAACTGGCTGTTATCTATAATCTCGTTGGTGATACCGCCGAAGCTGTTGTTAATCGACTTGTCGAACATATGAAAGGCCTTATATTTGAGTGTGATGTTCAGTCATTGGGCGTCGATATTGCATATGGTTGTGAAAGATCGATTGGTTATGGCAAGAACAGTACCTTCACTGAAATATGTATGCGTGCCGATGAGAAACTGCAGATGTCTAGCGGCAATGTTTCTAATGAGCTGGGTATAAAGAACGTAGTGCCGGGGCTTGGTGAGAGTATTTTCAAAGGATTCAAATCGCGCGGTAAAAAAATCGGACTTTGGTTTGCACTTAAACATGTGATTGATGATGACTATGAGGCCATTCCTGATGAACTTCAATATGAACTCATCACGAACATGAAAAAATATCTCGAATATGTAGAAGGGAAAGCATGACATAGTGGGTATCAACTAACGACATGACCAGTACCAATAGACATATATAAAATCCCCTTGTGCCAAACATAAACGAACATTCAACTGTAAATATTCCATCCGAGAATTTAAAGAAGTTCTCAGAAGAAATTAAATTAATCAGTGAAAATTCCAGCCAGGTAAATACTCTGTCTGAAAGGGCACGGGATAGCGCAGATCAGGGCGAGCGGGCTCTCTCAGACGTTAGAAGCACGCTTGATGCCTTTGTTGAAAGCTCGTCGCAGATTAATGCATTTCTTGAGGAGATCAACCTGCTTACTCAACAGGTGCATATACTGGGAGTTAATGCAGCGATCGAGGCGGCTAGTGCAGGTAAGCATAGCGGTGGTTTTGCAATTATTGCTGAAGAGATGCGCAGGATCGCTGCGAAGGTCAAGGAGACATCAGCAAATATACATGTTGTTCTGGAAAGCTCCGGTACATTGGCAGGCAATACTGTCAACGCAATTCAGGCGGCAGGTGAAACTCTGGAGTTGCTGGAAGTAAGTGCTGACCTGTCCATTGAATTATCAAGCTCTATTTCAGAATTGGCGAAAATGCGTTACCACAACTTGAAACTGTATCTTCCTGCAGCTGTCACTGAGAATAGCGATGACATGTAATAACAAAGCTGTCTGATAACAACGATATCTGATGAATGAGTATAGCCATGCCTGCGACCGACCCAAAAATCCGAAACGCTGCAACCGAGATCCTGCAGCGTGCTGCTGATAATATCAGCAGGATCATACTGGGCAAGGAAGACCAGATCCGTCTTGCATTGACCTGCCTGGTTGCCCGCGGTCACTTGTTGATCGAGGATCTGCCCGGCGTTGGTAAAACCACGCTGGCGCATGCAATAGCTCAGGTTATGGGGCTCGAGTTCCATCGCATCCAGTTCACCTCTGATCTGCTGCCAGCCGATGTACTTGGTGTGGCTGTGTACGATCGTGGGCGTGCAGTTTTTGAATTTCACCAGGGTCCGATTTTTTCCAATTTTATTCTTGCTGATGAAATTAACCGTGCAACCCCGAAAACACAGAGCGCGCTGCTGGAAGCAATGGAGGAATCCCAGGTAACGGTGGATGGCGAGACACGTGACCTGCCGCAGCCTTTTTTTGTCATTGCCACGCAAAATCCGATGCACCAGATCGGTACCTATGCACTGCCTGAGTCCCAACTGGATCGTTTTCTGATGCGCCTGCATCTTGGTTTTCCTGACAGGCAGGCAGAACGTGAATTGCTGCAGGGTGAGGAAAGGCGCGACATGATTGAACACATCAAGCCTGTTCTGGATGGTGGTCAACTCATTTCTATACAAAAACAGGCGGCAGGCATTCATGTGGCAGATGCATTGCTTGACTACGTGCAGTCGCTGCTGGAGTTCACCCGCAACTCACCGATGTTCGAGTTTGGTCTCTCTCCTCGCGGTGGTCTTGCCCTGCTCAATTCTGCCAGGGCATTGGCATTAATCGAGGGCAGGGAATTTGTATTGCCTGAGCACATCAAGCAAGTGCTGCCGGCTGTAGTCAATCATCGGCTGGTTAATACATCGGATGAGCTGGAAATAAAAAAACAGACGGCCGCAGACTTTATATCCGCGTCCGTTCCTGTCCCTTGACGAGACAGCTCTTGTCTTTTGCATCAATATTCAGGCTTCCGGATTTCACGCGTCAGCCTGCGTTCAAGTTTATTTCGAAGCGCAGTGGTCCATTCGACGGTGAAGTGACGCTGGATAAAAACCGGGTTTACATATTACCAACAAAAACCGGTGTTCTATTCGGTGTGCTGTTAATCATCCTGCTGCTGGGCTCGGTCAATTATGGCAAGAGTCTCGGTTTTGTCCTGGTGTTTCTGCTTGCAGGTGTTGGCAATGTCGTGATGTTTGCAACATGGAGGAATCTCGCAGGGTTGCGACTGCGTGCGGGTGGAAGTTCTCCGGTTTTTTCAGGCGAGCAGGCAACTTTTGCGGTGCAGCTGGAAAACAACGACCCGTCAGCACGTTATTCTGTTGCAATCAGCCAGCATGGAAAAGAATATGAAGTTGTTGATGTGCCGGCAGACGCTGTCGGGCAAATTCATTTCAGAAAAAAAGCCGATCAGCGTGGCCTGCTCAGTGCAGGTCGTTTCCGTCTGTATACGGAATTCCCCACGGGGCTGTTCGTAGCCTGGACGTGGATTGAGTTGACCATGCAATGTGTCGTCTATCCAAAGCCGGTTGCAAGTGCATCATGGCCAGCAGGTGATTCTATGGCTGATGGTGAAACTGTACTGCATGGTGATGGCCTTGAGGAATACACGGGCCTGCGTAAGTACCAGGTGGGTGACTCATGGCGTCGGGTGTCATGGAAAGCGACTGCGCGAAGCGATGAGCTGTATACCAAGGAGTTCGCCGGCGGGCAGCCGGAGTTGCAATGGATCGAGTGGAAGGCAATCGCTGCCAGCGATACTGAAGCGCGTCTGTCGATCATGACGCGCCTGGTGATGGATGCTGAAGCCGGGCAGCGGTATTACGGGCTCAGAATGCCGAACACCGAGCTATCTCCCGATCATGGCAACATGCATTATCAGCAATGTTTGAAGGTCCTGGCATTATATGGACACGAATAATCACAGGCTGACAACGAAACTCACCCCGGTGCTGCTGGGTATTCATATCGTTGCCTTGCCGCTGTATCCCCACATGCCCTTGCAGGTACTGCTGGTCACGGCTGTATTAACTTTATGGACATTGCTGATTATCAGTGGACGGGTTTCACAGCCCGGCCGATTTGTGATGCTGATGCTAACGATGATGGTTGTCGCGGTTTTGATGCTGTCATACGGCACCATACTGGGACAGCAGCCGGGTTCGGCCATGCTGCTGTTGCTTTCCTTTCTGAAGTTGTTCGAGATGAAATCCGCTCGAGACATCGCGATCGTGATATTTATGGGGCTGTTCCTGATAGCGAGTAAATTTTTCTACTCGCAAAGCCTGTTGATTGCAATCTATGTCTTTGTTGTCGTGGTGTACCTTACATCGTTGCTGATCGTATTCAGCGACCGCCTGGGTACAACACGTTTTAAAGCGCGAATGTATAAGTCGCTGCGCATGATCATTCAGGCGGTGCCTTTAATGCTGATACTTTTCGTATTGTTTCCACGTATACCGTCGCCGTTATGGGGTGTGCCAAAGGATGCACAGGCAGCAACAACGGGAATTTCTGATGAAATGTCGCCCGGCAGTATTAATCGACTGGTTGGTTCCGGGGAAGTTGCGTTTCGTGTGAAGTTTAATGGTGTTCCGCCGCCGCGTTCAGATCTGTACTGGCGCGGGCTTGTGTTGTCGAACTATGATGGCAGAACATGGCGTCTCGAAAACGCACCTGCTGTTGCTCAGCCGTTGCTTGTTCCCTCCGGTGATGAGAAATCAAGATACAGATATGTCGTGATGCTGGAACCGCATAACCAGCGTTGGCTCTATGCGCTTGAGACCATGATTGAATACGAAGGCCAGCTTGCTGTCACACGAGAGATGCAGGTGCTGACGCGCAACAAGGTGATAGATGTTATCAGCTATAACATGCGTTCAGACATCAAGGCTGATAATAGAGGCCTGTTTGAGCCTGAGCGTAACAAGAACCTGGCTTTGCCGGATGACCTGAACAGCGAGAGTGTGGGTTTTGCCAGGGGTTTATTTCAGGACTCGAATCATGATGACAGACTGTATATAAAGAATGTTCTGAAGCACTTCAGTGAAATGGGGTTTAAATACACATTATCACCACCAATGTTGGGCGAGAACGCGATGGATGAGTTTTTGTTCAGTACGCGCCGTGGTTTCTGTGAACACTTCGCCAGTGCATTTGTGTACCTGATGCGCGCGGCAGGCATACCGTCGCGTGTTGTCATCGGTTACCAGGGCGGTGCCATGCATCCATTCGATGATTACATGATAGTGCGACAGTCCGATGCGCACGCATGGGCGGAAGTCTGGCTTGATGACGAGGGTTGGGTGCGTGTTGATCCCACATCAGCCGTATCACCGACAAGGATTGAAGAAGGTATCGAACATGCGGGCCTTGAGCGCGATTTGCTGCCCTCCATATTAATATCTGACAACGCACTATTTCAGCGTGCCCGTTATATGTGGGACAGTTTTCATAACAGCTGGAACCAGTGGATCGTCGGTTATAACCGCAAGCGCCAGCAAGAGTTACTCGAGATGTTCGGATTTAACAATGTAACCAGCAGTGATCTCGCTATGTGGCTGGTTGTATCGATGACGCTGGCCGGCAGCCTGGTTGCATGGTGGGTAATTCGCAGAGAGTCCGTAAAGCAAACAGATATGATCAGGTCATATTACGACAGGTTTTGCCGAAAACTTGAGAGAGCCGGTGTGCCGCATCGTTCAAATGAGGGCGCCACGGAGTTCATGGCTCGCGTAGTCAAGGTATTCCCCGCGAACAAGCAGGAGCTAGCCATGATAACAGGTGACTATGAACACCTGCGCTATGGCGGTATTGAAGATGAGAATCGTGTCAGGCGCTATATTCGAGCAGTCAGACGCTTCAAGGTAAAAGGCTGATTTACAGTAGTCTGAAAAAAATTATCCGCTTGCCGCTGCACGGCCCCACGCTAATAAAATTTTTAGTCCGCAGATGAACGCAGATAAACACAGATGTATAGAAGCTTAATAATATCATTATCTGCACTCGTTCCGACTTGATCTGACAGTTGCTGCAATTTTGCGCACAGCAGGTAAACCCTGGTGGCTTAACATCCTGTTTTCTCGCAGAGGCGCAGGGAACGCAGAGGTGAGATGTTTTCTTGCACAGAAACTATCGTTTTATTAATTTTCCTTTGTGTTCTCTGCGCCTCTGCGAGAGTAAATATCTATAGCCTTTACATATAGCCAATCTTCGCTGTACTGAAAAAACATAGTCGGAGTTTGAATTTATCTGACACGGACTGTCAGATAAACTCATGACTACTGTAATTTATATCCGTGTTTATCTGCGTTTATCTGTGGACCTTCTAACTTAATCTGTTTGCATGCAGAACTGTTTGACAAGGTCCTGTATCAGTTTCACAGTCGGCTTGATTTGCTCCAGTGCAAGATACTCATCCGGCTGGTGCGCCTGGTTGATCGAGCCGGGGCCAAGCACAACCGAATCCATGCCCAGCTTGTTGTAGAACGGCGCTTCTGTTGAAAAAGCCACGGCTTCAGAAGATGCGCCTGTGAGTTTTTCTACGGCTTTTACCAGGACTGAATCTGCCGGTGTTTCGATCGCGGGTACGCCGTCAAACAGCGCCAGTGTTTCATAACGGATCATGGAGCCGGCCAGGGTTTTCTGCAGTCGCAGCTCCAGCTCGTTTCTCAGGTCGGTAAGCTTCATCCCCGGCAAGGGGCGAATATCGATCTGCAGTTCGCAATGACCGCAGATCCTGTTCGGGTTATCGCCGCCGTGTATGTGACCAAAGTTCATTGTCGGCACCGGAATATCAAATAGCGGGTTATTATTGGCGTTCTGCAGCTCATCGCGCCATTTCAACAGTTCGGTCATGACCCTGTGCATGGCTTCGAGCGCGCTGTTCCCCAGCGCCGGATTGCTGGAATGCCCAGACAATCCGGTGAGCTTGATCGCTTCCATCATCATGCCTTTGTGCATGCGCACCGGTTTCAAGCCGGTGGGCTCGCCAATGAGCGCAAAACGCGCGCCTGGCAAGTGACCGGCATTCAGTGCCCTGGCGCCGCTCATGCTGGTTTCTTCATCAGCTGTTGCCAGAATGATCAATGGTTGCTGCAGACTGGACAGGTCAAGGTTACGAATGGCTTCAATGATCAGCGCAAAAAAGGACTTCATGTCAGCCGTGCCGAGTCCGTAAAGCCGGCCATTCGCCTCGGTAAGCTTGAAAGGATCGGAGTTCCAGCTGTTTTCATCAAAGGGAACGGTGTCGGTGTGTCCTGCCAGTATCAGGCCGTTGCTGCCTTTGCCGATGGTGGCGATCAGGTTGGCCTTGCTGCCATCGGCATTCAGCGTCTGTATTTCTGTGCTAAAGCCCAGATTCTCCAGCCAGTTGGCCAGTGTGTTTATGACATTGCGATTGCCCTGGTCAAGTGCAGGGTTGGTGCAGCTGATCGATGGCAAGGCGATCAGCTGCTGCAAGAGTTCTTCGAGATTCGGTGCTTTGATGATCATTATGTCAGGTTATACATAACGGCTTACATTAGGCAAGATTTCTATTTAGCCGCAACTTTCGTGTCCATTGATCGAGATCAGTTACAATTGTGCCCAATCGTTACATGCTGTGTATTTAAACCATAACAACTAAAGTCTTACGATGAGTTCTACGCCTGAGCAGTTGCTGTCCCTCGTTCCTGAATCCCTGCAACAGACTGTCGCCAACTACTGGCTGGACTGGTCGGCAGCCTGTGAAAAAGCCGGTCTCAGTCCGCAGGCCGAGCTGTCGGTATTGGGGGGAATCTGGGCCTGCAGCGAATTTGTTGCGCGCCAGTGCATTCGCAGGCCCGGGATGGTAGACGAGCTTGTCACCGAGGGGCTTGAAGCAGGGCGTTCATCTGATGATTATCAGCAGCTCGTTGCACAGGCTATTGAGGCTGCCGAATCGACAGATGAAGGCCTGATGAGGGCCTTGCGTTTGTTGCGGCAAAAAGAGATGGTGCGTATCGCCTGGCGGGATCTGGCAGGTTTCGCCGAGGTGGAGCCGGTGCTGCATGAGCTGAGTGATTTTGCCGAGGCCGTGATCGTGCAGACGCTGGAACACCTCTATCAGCAGACCACGGAAATTTTCGGTATACCCACCAATGCCCAGGGCGAGGCGCAGCAGATGCTGGTGCTGGCTATGGGCAAGCTCGGTGGACGCGAACTGAATTATTCATCGGATATCGACCTGATTTTCGCCTATGCGGAAGCAGGCAGCACCGAAGGTGGCAGGCATTTATCCAACCACGAGTTTTTCGTGCGCCTGGCTGGAAAACTGGTGAAGATGCTGGATGAGATTACGCAGGATGGTTTCGTGTTCCGTGTCGATACGCGTTTGCGGCCCAATGGTGACAGCGGGTCACTGGCGATGAATTTCAATGCGATGGAACAGTACTATCAATTGCAGGGCCGTGACTGGGAGCGTTACGCAATGATCAAGGCCAAAATCATCGGTGGTAAGGAAGCTGACCGAAAATACCTGGCGTCGATGTTGCGGCCGTTCACATACCGGCGCTATCTCGATTTTGGCGCCTTTGAATCCATACGTGAAATGAAGGGCATGATCGAGGCCGAGGTGCGCCGCAAGAGCATGAAAGATAACATCAAGCTCGGCAGTGGCGGCATCCGCGAAATCGAATTTATCGGCCAGACGTTCCAGTTGATTCGTGGCGGCCCCATGCCGGAACTGCAGGAGCGAAGTATCTTGAAAGTGCTGTCCTTACTGGCCGAATTTGGCTACCTCGGGCAGGAAGAGGCGGAAGACCTCAGGCAAAGTTATCTGTTCCTGCGCAAGCTGGAAAACCGGCTGCAAATGGAGCGTGATCAACAAACCCAGATTTTGCCGCGTGACCAGCTATCGAGAGAGCGCATCAGGCTGGCGATGGGGTTTGATGACTGGGACAGCTTGATTCAGGTTCTGGAGCAGCATCGCCAGGCGGTTTCCAGGGTTTTTGGCTCGGTGATTTCTTCGGACGAACAGGCCGAAGCAGGCTCCATTCATTCATTGCAGCTGTTCTGGGACGATGCTGGCAACAGTGAAAGCTTTGGTCAATGGCTGGGTGATTCCGGCTGCGAAAATATCGAGGAAATTATCGATGTGCTTGCACGCTTCAGGAGTTCCGCCAGGATACGCACGCTGACTGCAGAAGGTACCCGGCGCTTGCAGAAACTGCTGCTGGCCTTACTGAAACCTTTCGTGGCCTATAAAAATTCGGTGCTGCTGTTGAACCGGGTGCTGGAGATCCTGGCGGCTATCGTCGGGCGTCCTGTTTATATCAGCCTGCTGCTGGAGTACCCCGGCGCGCAGCAACAGATGCTTGAACTGTGCGCTGCCAGCCAGTGGTTTACCAATGAACTGGCGCGCTACCCGATCCTGCTGGATGAACTGCTCGATTCCCAGGAGCTGTTCAGACAGAATGACCGCGAACAGCTGACGACTGAGCTGGAGCGGCTGATGTCACAGGTTGATGAAGATGACCTGGAGCAGCAAATGGATCGCTTGCGCCAGTTCAGGCGCACGGAGATTTTCAAACTGGCGGCAACGGATGTCATTCATGTGCACGAGATATGGGATGTCGGCGCCAAGCTGAGCACGATTGCCGACGTGGTGCTGGAGAAAGTATTCCAGCTGTCATGGAATGCCGTGTGCAAGCGTCACGGCATACCGGTGTGCTTCATTGACGGAGATGAATATCATCCGGGAATGTCGATTATTGCCTATGGCAAGCTGGGCGGCCTGGAAATGGGTTATGGCTCGGACCTGGACATCGTGTTTTTACACGACAGTTCAGGCCAGAAGCAGTATACCAACGGCGAAAAGAGCATCGACAATAGCCAGTTTTTCAGTCGCGTGGCACAAAAACTCCTGCATATCCTGGGCACACGTACCCACTCAGGCATACTCTACGAGGCGGACACCCGGCTGCGGCCCGACGGGCGCGCCGGCATGATGGTGAGCAGTGTCACTGCATTTGAGGATTACCAGAACAACAAGGCCTGGACCTGGGAGCACCAGGCGCTGCTGCGAACACGAACCATCGCCGGAAGCGAGCCAGTCAGGCAAGAGTTTGCTAGAATCCGTCAGTCTGTTCTTGCGGTGCCGCGGGATCCGGCAAAAGTTTGTGCCGATGTGGTCGAGATGCGTGAAAAAATGCGCACGCACCTGGCCAGTCGTGATGAAGCCAGCATCAACTTCAAGCAGGATCCTGGCGGAATGGTCGATATCGAGTTCACCACCCAGGCCGGTATGTTGCTGAACCTGGCCGAGCATCCCGAGATGCTCAGTGTAAGTTCGACACTGGAATTCATCGAGTACCTGGCCGCTGTGGGCTGGTACAGCAGCGATGAGGCGGATGATCTTGCGACAGCATACAAACTGTTTCGGCAGCAGACGAACAAGCAGGCGCTGGAAGTTGAATTGCCTGAAGATATTAAACAAGTACTGCAGCCGCATCTCGACCGGGTGACAGAAATCTGGAACCGGCTGGTTGTTGCCAGGGCATTATCAGAACCGGAACGTTCCCCCTGAGCCTGCCGAAGGGAGCCTGCCGAAGGGAGCCTGCCGAAGGGAGCCTGCCGAAGGGAGCCTGTCGAAGGGAGCC
>Ga0316192_10000605_pt1 | contig 26388 bp, 17 predicted proteins | sample MerIslwburrow_MG_FD_204931 | JGI IMG/M metagenome (GOLD analysis project Ga0316192, IMG submission 204931) | Coastal sediment microbial communities from Maine, United States - Merrow Island worm burrow | ecosystem: Environmental > Aquatic > Marine > Coastal > Sediment | place: USA: Maine...
TCAAGCCCGGGTGGGTGGGCGGGCGGGATGTGAAACCTTTTTCGGAATGATACGTAGGATCAATATCAACAACCTCCTTCTGTCGGCGGCCCCGGACCCCCCACGGGGCCGTCGGCGTATTTACCACCCAAACCACCTGATGCTGGATGCTGGATGCAACGACATCGTAAATCCCTGGGTTTCAGCGGCAAGGGGTGGGTGGGCGGATCCAGGATCTAGTATCCAGAATCGGGCGGGTGGGAGAGGACGCTAGTCCTCGGGGGAGGGTTCGATCCCGAGGCGGTGGATCATCTCGTTGAGGGTGGTGGGGCTGAGCTTGAGGAGTCCGGCGGCGCGCCGCTGGACACCTCCCGATCGCTTCAGAGCTTCGCGGATGAGGTGTCCCTGAAACTCCGCCACCGATCCTCGAAAATCGACGCCCTCGGCAGGAAACGCAGTCATTGCCTGCGCCGATGAGGACTCGCCACGCACAGCCTGCGGCAGCTCGTCGACCTCGATAGAGTCGCCCTGGCTCAGCACCACCGCGCGCTCGACGGCGTTCTCGAGCTCCCGCACGTTGCCCGGCCAATGATAGTTGGACAGAGCGTCCATAACCTGCGATGAAAAACCCTCAACCTCGCGTTGATTCTCCTCGTTGTATTGGCGTAGAAAGTGGGTCGCCAGGAGGGGGATGTCTTCGCGCCGGTCACGTAGAGGCGGCATCTCTATAGTAATGACGTTGAGGCGATAGTAGAGATCTTCGCGGAAGGCACCTTTTTGAACCTCCTGCCAGAGATCTGTGTTGGTGGCGGCCACCAGGCGAGTGTCTACCGCCTTGGCTTCGACGCTCCCCACGCGACGGATCTCGCGCTCCTGGATCACTCGCAACAGTTTGGTCTGAGTCTCCGGTGAAATGGTCCCCACCTCGTCGAGAAAAAGGGTGCCGTTATGGGCTGCCTCGAACAGCCCCTTGCGGGCGTTGACAGCACCGGTGAAGGCGCCCTTGACGTGGCCAAAAAGGGTCGACTCCAGAAGATCAGCGGGAATCGCGGTGGTGTGGACGGGAACGAATGGGCCATCCCCACGCGGGCTCAGCCGGTGAACGGCCCTCGCCACCAGCTCCTTACCGGTGCCCGATTCACCGACCACGAGGATGGTCGAGCGAGCCGGGGCGGCGCGACGCATCAGCTCGAAGACCTCTTCGATCCTCCGGCTGGTGCCGACGATTTCGCCCATTCCTTCGAGCCGACTACGAAGCACGAGGTTCTCGACTAGCAGCGCACGCCGCTCGGCCGCACGGTGCACCAGGTGCAAAACCTCTTCGTTCTTGAACGGCTTCGGAACGTAGTGGAAGGCGCCACGCCGCATCGCCTCGATGGCGGATTCCACCGACGAGTAGGCGGTGATCACCACCACCGGGAGGTTGCGGTCAAATTCCTTGATGTCGGGCAGCAGATCGAGGCCGGACCGGTCGGGCAGCATCAGATCCAGGAGGACTACGTCGACCTCTTCCTCGCGCAGGATCTGCAGGCCGTCTGCGGCGGTCGTCGCCTGCAGATAGTCGAAGCCATCGCCCTTCAGGAGTGACCCCAGCACGTCCTGAAGGACGGGCTCATCGTCGATTACGAGGACGGTTCCGTTTCCTGCCATCTTTGTAGCCTGATCGTTGCGCAGGCGCCGCCGTGCTCCAGATTCTTGAGCCCGATTTCGCCGCCAAGTTGGGCGATCATATCACGCGTGATGGCGAGGCCGAGGCCAGTCCCACCACGCTCCGTCTTGGTCGTAAAGAACGGTTCAAAGACTTTGTCACCGACCTCTTCGGGTATGCCGGGGCCCGAGTCCTCGACCCGGATCTCAGCCCGATCGGCACCACCGCAGACGGAAAAATGAACTACGCCGTCCGGCGGTGACGCCTCAATGGCGTTGCGCACCAAGTTGCCGACTGCAAGCTCGAGCGGACCGACCGAACCCCAGACCATTACCGGCTCCCCCACCTCTGAAACCTCGAGTCTTTCCTCGGCGCCCAAGGACCGCGCAGCATCCTGCGCCGCCCGTACCGCAACGGTCCCCATGTCGAGCACCATCCGGCTGTCGGCAGAATCACGCACCATAGCGCGCAGATTGGAAACGATCCGTGAGACGCGAAAACTCTGGTCGACCAGCTTCGAAACGACCGTCCTCCGCGGATCATCCTCCGGCGTCATCTTACCGAGCATCTGGGCAAAGGATGAAATCCCGGTGAGTGGCGTGTTGATCTCGTGAGCGAGGCCGGAGGCGAGGCGGCCGAGGCCAGCGAGACGTTCCTGCTCCCGCATCCGGTCTTGGAGATCACGCAACTCGCTGACGTCCTGCAAAACAACGACCCTGCCGTTAAAGCTTCCGCTGTCGAGCTCGAGCACCGAGACCGCCAATATGACCCGATGCGGCGGATCGGAGAGGGTACGAGCTTCCGTATTCACCGCGTGGACAGGGAGCTCTCCGCGCCACTCCTCGGGCAGGCCGACCAGCGTTCCAAGACTGAGACCGACCAGCGCGCCTGCCTCGCGACCGAAGATGCCGGCGGCTTGCCGATTGGCCGAAAGAATGTGGGCCGCGGCATCACATACCAGAATCGCTGCGGCCGAGGATTCGATGATCCGCTGGGTGTTGGTGTGGAGGATCCGATATTCTTCGGCCTGGCGTCGAAGGTCATCCAGATACCGGGCGCTTTCCAGAGCAAGCGCCGCCTGGGCGGCAAATGTCGCGACCACCTCTTCGCCTTCGGAGCCGAGAGGAAAGACCCCGCGCCGCAATCCGAGATACAGCAACCCGTGTACGGTCCCGACGCGCTCGAGCGGCACCCGTACGGCATAACCGAGTTCCGCGAGTTTGTCTTCGTACTCTCCCGGAAACTCCGTATCGGAAACCTTCCCGGGCAGCCGCATCGGTAATATTTCCTCGTCCCCCGTGATGCGCTCGAAACTCGCACCCGCGGTGAGTAGATAGGTTGCCACCAGATCGAATTCGAGACCTTCTGTCAAGGTTTCCGACAGTCTTATGAGCACCTCGCGCGGATCGGTCACCCGCGCCAGCTCACGGCTTGCCCCGGTGAGAAGTGATCGGGGCGCCGTCCGCCCCTGGTGGAGCCATTGGTCGAGGAATCGCTCGACCCGCAGACGCACCGGCTGCAGCAGCACAACCAACAAAACTCCGGTGGCAAACGCGAAGAGGTTTCGGAGTGAGCCCAGACCACCGGTGTATCTGAGGAGAAGATGGTTGGTGAGGGCAAAGATGAAGCCGCCGGTAACGACAACCAGGGTGGCCGAAAGAGAGTCGCGGCTGATCGGCTCGAGGTCCCACAGGCGGTAGCCCTTGAGCGCCGCCACCCAGGTCAGGGGGATGGCGCTGATCGGAAAGACCACGAGCCATGAAAACGGCTCGAACGGTATGCCAACCCATCGGGGAATCATGACCAGCACGAGGAATGGCACCAGACCCACAAAAAGCCCGAGGGCGGCCCACTCGATCTGGCGCCGGATGCGCAGCTCCCGCGCCGCCGACCGCCAGCGCCAAATCTGGAGGGTCACGCCGAAGATCATCGACGACACGAAGAGGACCCGGAGCAACGAGGCCACGGCCGGCCACCACGCCTCGGCGTCTGGGAAGAAGACTGTCCCTGCGGATGCTGTCGCAACCGTCAGGATCAGCAGGTCCCAAAGCCGCATCGACCGGTCACGTTCCGGGAAGATCGCGAAGAACCGAACAATCAGGAACGGCAGGGCTGCCCCGACGCCGCGTCGAATGATCTGGAAAAGGAGTTCGTCTGACGCAATGCGGTTGGGGACGGCTCCCAAAACGAGCGCAGCAACGGCGAGCAACAAAAAGGTCGCCGCCTCCCGTCTCCGGGTGCCCCATACAGCAACGAGGGCGCAACCCAGCCCGAGAAACCCAACCGCAGTGCGCGCGAGATAGACCGAATTGAATGCTGGAGGCGGGGATCGGAACCGAAGCTCCGAGATGGCGCCGTCGGCGTGGCGAATCCTCAGATCATGGTCTGCCCCGCCGGCGAGCATGAACGCCGGATCGTCCAACCGCTCGACCGCTACACCGTCCACTTCGATCACGGTGTCGCCCACGGCAAGACCCGCGACCTCGGCGGTCGATCCGGTCGGGACCTCGCTGATCTCCAACCCCGCCTCGACCCACGAAACCAGAAAGTCGAGGCGATAGAAACTCCGCACCGTGCGTATCAGGGAGGTCCCCGACACGATCACGATGAAGACGGCGATCAACGTCAGAAGAATGCGTCTCGCACGCATCACATAAGTATAGACAAAACAACACGATAAATGCCCGCTTCGACGCTCGCTCGATGATCAAGATAAAAATGCACTTTGGGCCAGTACCGTGCGCGGTGACGGAAGACACAAGATGCAGGGTGCAGGGTGCAGGGCGCACAACGAGGGATACGAGCGAGTCTTTAGATCAGCCGGGGGACGGGCGGATCTTGAATCTTGGATCTTGTATCTGGCGAGAGTGGCGGTCGGGAACAGGTCAGATAGGCCGAGTTTGTGAAACAGCTGTCGGGGCTTCAAGCGCCGAGGGCTTGATCGCTACTGCCGACCTCGTACGGCCGATCGACCGTAATGACACCGGCAAGGAGCATGTCCCGAACCGCGAGGCCGATCTGCCCTCGACTGAACGGCAGCAGCTCGGCCAAAAGCCCCCACCCGCACGGTTGAGCTGAGAGTTGGTGCCAGATCTGCTCGACCAGATCCGAATCGGACTCGGAGTTCCATACCAGATGACCGGCAGATGGGCGAAGGAAGGCAGTCTCCGGAACCGTGCCGGCGAAGTGGGCAAACTCGTCCTGGATTCGCGCCGCCTCGAAGAGCAGTGGTTGTACGGGGAGATACTGATCGGTTTCGGCTGGTGACGGCAGGGTTGAAAACCTGAAAGTTCCCATTTTTGGCGGTGAGTTCAAGATCTCCAGAAATGCCTCGGGGCCAGCGAGATTTCCGCACAGGATGCGCCCGATCATCTTGTCTCGGGTGTGTATGGCACCGAAGGTGTTGCCCTCCCCGTCGTTCACCTCGAGCACCCCCGCCGCGCCCGACTCGACCACCGTCTGTAGGATTGCCGGAAGATCGAAATGCTCGAGCTTGCCGCGGAGGTTGCTGCCGCTGTGTGCGCCGAGGTTGGCGACGGTCCCCTCGAGGCGCCGCGCCAGGCTCTGCAAATAGTGGAGCGCGAAATCTCGCGACGTATAGAGCTGGCGAAGCAGGACCGGGCGCGGCCACTGCAGAGTGGACCCTCCCTCGGGAAAGTGGGCCATGGAGTTGAGGGCGGTGCCGGTGAGGACCTTGGCCTCGGATATGGTCGATCCCCCCCCGACATAGGCCACCGGTTGCAGCCCGACCTCCTGGCTTTCCTCTCGACAGATCTCGACCACGCCATCAAGCACCAGGTAGAGTGCGGCGGGCACCTCGCCGGGACGAAACAGGACCCCCCCTGCCGGTAGCACGTCAACCCCGCCGAGTCGCGCCAGCGACATCTGCTCGTCAGGGGGCATGCCGTGAAAGAAAGGGCAATCCCTGATCGCTCGCACGAGATCCTCGAAGAGCATTTAGAATATGTATCACAATCTCTCCCAATGTGTTCAGTCGATGACCAGTCGAGACAGGTATCGTCCAGATATCCTCTCCGAAGCCCACTCTTGGGCCACCAACAGATACAATGGGGGGATGGCACGGGATGAGAAGACCACGGGCGCTTTCCGGCAAGTTCTGCAGGAAGAGCTCCGCAACCCCGTCTACCTGACCCAGAGCGAGGTCGACGGCGGCTGGTGCGATCTCTTTCCTGTGCTCGCGGCATCGCTGCCCGCCCCATTTCCCATCTTCGGACGCGACGAAGAAAAGGTCGTAACCTGGGGCTATCCTTTGCTCCTCTCGGAAGGGGTGCTCAAGCTGCGGCGCGACCTCGAAGCTCTGGTCGAAGCGGAAGCGGAGTACCGACTTCGTTCGCAAATCGGTGACGGCGACGACAAGCAGCGAATGATGACCCACCGCGACCGTTATCACAAGTCCATGTCCGCGACCCTGGAAAACGTCGTCATGAACGACTACCACCGGGGACTGGTGGATCTCTTCCTTCTCTTTCACACCGGCGAGGTCACCCGGGCCCTGGCAAAAGTATCGAAGGCAGCCACCCACCCACTTTCCGGTACCGGGCAAGCGAATGGCAACGACATACGCCAGGCCATCGCCACAGTCATCGCAGATCTGCTGCGACGTGCTGCGATGACCGCGGTCGATCATCTCAAACAGTTGGCAAAAGTACAGGTCACACCCGCCCTCACACCGCTGCTCGGGATTATCTGCCAGGACCAGTTGCTCCTGATCGATTCCCGTCCGCCGCAAGACATCTCGCAGCTTGGCTCGTACATGCAGGCTCGGTTTCGCCAAAAGGCCGAGGCTGTGGTCGAAGCCAACAACGAGGTGCTCGAGCGTCTCCGCGATCTGGTTGCACGCAGATCTGAGGTTGGCAGCCTCCTCCGGCTGGCGGTCGGTTCGAGCCTCAAGCTCGATCGGCCCGAAACTCTGCTCGAACCAAAACTCCTGGACGCCATCCAAACCGCAGGGCTCGCCGACAACTTACACCTCTCCGTGGTCCAGATGGATCTCCTGCGCGATCTCGGCGTCCGGCTCAAGACCTTCGAGCTGCTCGCCGCATTGAGAAGGCGGGTCCTTCCCATGCAGCGGCAGGGAACCACTCTCGTTCTGAGGGGCCGTTCCTCCGCGACCCCGATCGCCAAGACCACCCGTCCCTACGATTTCACCGCGCCCGGCGTCGTCGACTCCTCGGTTCGCCGCTTCGGGCTGATCTATGATCTTTCGAACTTCACCACCGTCCTCGAAGAGGTCCGCAAAGCTGGGCGAATGGCCGAGGAGCGGGCTCTCCAATTCATGTACGTTTTCCAAAACCGCCTCGAGGCGATCCGCCTCCGTCGTCGTCTGACTTTCGAAAAGTTCCTCGGCGACGGCGCTTTCTACACCTCGCGGCGAGCGGTACGGGTGATTGCTGCCGCCTGTGAGATCCAGCAGGTCTACGAGCAGCTCAGAAACATCGGTTTCCCGTTCAATCACGGCATTCGCATCGCCCTCAATTTCGGCGTCTATCGCTTGCTTCCCATGTTGCATCCGGGCCCCGAAGCGAAGAGATTCGAGTTCTTTGGTCACGGCATCGTCGAGCTCGCGCGCCTGACCACCGGCAAGAGCGCACGCGAGGTTTCCGACATCGCTGAATTTCTCGTCCACTCCGGCTATGACCCTGGAGAGGTCGATCTCTTCCTGTCGCCACTGGCTTCGGCCCGCAGCGGACAGGAGCAAATATCGACTCGACCTTACGCGGCGACCATCGACGGCCACGGCGAGCTGGTCAATGAGGGCATCGTCGTTGCCATGCCGTTCATCGAGGAGCTGGAGCTCGAGATGGAAATCTCGACTCTGGCGGTGGCGACCCTCGACAGCCTCCGGTGGGTGATCTTGCCTGTTGATCCAGCAATGCCCGACACCCTGTTTGTTGGCCTCCGCTATCTCGGAGTGGCCCGGCTCAAAGGTCTTCCACCCCAGGAACTGGTGGAGGCAATGGTGTTGACGCAAAGGCCAGCAGACCGCGAGGAAATACCGTTCAAGCGTTCGCTCGTCGGCCTGCTCCGCCACCACACCCAGGGCGACCAGTCGCCGAGGGACGCGGCGCCCATGACTGAAGAAACCATCGAGACCAATCTCCTGGTCATCACCTACATGCTCGAGGATGGAAGGCGAAAGTGGATCTTCGGCGAGTACCGGGATTCGGACGATGTTCTCCTGCACGCGATTCAGGTGCCTATCCAAACACCGGAGCTCAAGCCCGGCGAACCGATGGAAATGTGGCTCTTCCGCAATCGCTTCGAGCTCGCCCGGATCTACGAGAGCCTGCGACGCGAAACCGCGGGCATGTCGACCCCCCTCGTAACCCTCCGCAGCCGCCCTGGATATCTGGCGTGCTTCCTGGCGGCGCCTCACCGCGCGGTGGGTTGAATCCAGCCATTCCCCTGATTCACCACCAAGACGCCAAGAACACTAAGAAAAACATTTTCTTTTGAGCCTGGAGGAGACGGAAGAGACTCCTTCGCCAGCTCTAAAACACCCCCTTCTCTCAGAAATTCACGGCGGGAGGAAGGGTGGGTGGTGGCCGACGTGAATTTCTGAGGGTGGGTGGGCGGGGGGAGGGGGCGGGATTCTCTGCGAGGGTTTGGCCGGTCTAGCGGAAGGTCCGCGTGTGCGGCGAAGCCGCACGGCGGACGAGATCGGAGCGGCCGACGAGTGCTTGAACTCGGAGGGCGGGAGGATCGAGGACGCGCTACCACGTGTGACAGCACGTGGTGGGCGGACCGTCGGGCACGGAGACGGAGACGGGTACGGGGTCTACTGTTCGAGGGCTTCTTCGAGGATTCTCAGATAGCTCTTGAACCGATGGTCGGCAATCTCGCCCGCTTCAACTGCTGCAAGGACTGCACAATCCGGCTCCTGGTCGTGACGGCAGTTGGGAAATCGGCATTCACCGGTATGGCTCGCGATTTCCGGAAAGGCCTCCTCGAGCTCCTCCCTCGTGGCCTCCCACACGCCAAACTCCTTGAGGCCCGGGGTGTCGACCACGAATCCTCCGTAGGGCAACGGCATGAGCTCGGCCGTGCTGGTCGTGTGCTTCCCCTTGCCGGTGCTCTCCGAAAGCTCACCAACCTTGAGCCGGAACCCCGGATAGACCGCGTTGAGAAGTGACGACTTGCCGGCGCCCGAGGGACCACAAAAGAGGGTGGTCCGATCGACCAACATCCGTTTGACAACACCCAGGCCCCAGCCGCTGCGGGCCGACACCAGGAGTACTCGATTGTCGAGGTGGGCATATGCCGGGAGCCATCGTTCGACTTCCTCGAGCCCCTGATCAGCTTTGTTGATCGTGATCACCGCGTCGATGCCCGCCAGACGGCAGGCGACAAGGAAACGATCCAGGAGACCCGGTTTGGGAACCGGCTCGCGGGCAGCAAAGACGAGAAGGGCCTGGTCGACATTCGCCGCCAATATCTGGGCGCGGTCCTTCGACGGTGCCTTGCGAAGAAGGCAGTTGCGGCGCGCATGGACGGCGACGATGACCCCGTCCTCGCCCTGCATTTCCAGGGTCACAGAATCCCCAACGACCAGGCGGGCGGCCGGCGGCGTTCCGCCTTCCCAGTTGAGACGTCGCCGTGACGCCACCACCAGGGTCTCGTCTCCAATCTGCACCCGGACCAGCGGGCCGTGCATCGCGATGACAGTGCCGTCGAGCATTTCCATGACCGCGGAGAGTATAGCTAACATCAGCGGGTTCCAAGGGTGAGGCTTTCACGCGGAGTCCTGATCCAACCGGCCGGCGGCGTTAAGGTTTAAGAGTTAAGGCGGGCCCGAGTATTTCGAGAATCTCAGTTGCAGATCCTATCCACTCTTAACCCTTTACTCTTTACTTCTTAATTTGTTACGCGTAGCCGCTACGCGGAATCGAGCGTGCTCGGAAAGCTACTCCGCTATGCGCTCCAAGCGTGGGGGGCGGGTGGTGAGCTCATCGAGAGCCTGGCAGAAGCGCGCGAAGGCGCCGTAATCCGCAGGCAACACCGTCTGCGCGGGCAGTGAGATGCTCAGAACCGACCTGCGGGCGCCATCGGCCGGCTCGAGGGTCTCGCTGACGGACCCCCATTCCGCATTCAGCTGTCGCGGCTGCCTCTTTTTCGGCTCCCACCCGGGCGGCGGCACGAGATCAAGCTGGATTCGGCGCTCCATCGGCACCCGCAGCATCAATGGATAGGTGCGCTCCGGAAGGCGCGCCAGCGTCGGCACCACCGGGTTGGCAAGAATCAGGCTTCGACAGACGAGTTCGCCGTCCTCCGAGTCACACGCACCTGGAACGGTGATATCGAGATGAATGGTGGCGCCATCCTCGGTCTTTTCGATCTCTCCGTCGACCGCATCGGCACCCGAGAACATGGAGAGCGCCATTTGCCGGTAGACCATTCCAACCTGATCCTCCGGGACACTCTCCAGCCTTTCGAGAAGCCTGACGGCCTGGTCGTTCCGAAGCGGCATCGTGAAGGCGATATGTGCTCCGCCACCGGCGTCGACGGTCGCGCGCACAGCAAGCTCGTCGACCAGGTCCGGGTTGGGAAAGGTCGGCAGCGTTTCGATGCGCACCACCGGCTGATGGGGATCCGACAGCGGTAGCACCAGGCCGTCACTTCCCTGGAAGAGGGCATGTATGGAACCGACACCGCGGCGCTCCTCACGACTGTCGAACCAGATTTCGTCACCGCCGTGAGCTACCCGCAGCAAGACCACTGGAAAGGCGTCGAGAGTCGGCACCTGAAGGCGTTGATCGCGGTCGGTCCAGGGTCGGGTGAGGATCAGGTCAACATCCCACCCCGCCTCCATGAGAACCGTGGCAACGATGCCGAGGCGGTTGCCCCGACGGCGGCCAAAGCTCTCACCGGCAGTTTCTGCCACCGTTATCTCACCGTTTCCCCTCTCAACGGTCTCCACCAGCGCATTGACCAGGCCATCAAGCTGCTCCTTGGGCGTGTCGCCAACCAGCACTTCCTGTTTCCATTCGCGAAGCTCCGGCGACGATCGCAGGACCGGCAGCATCCGGTCCCGCACGGCATCACCAACGTCCTGCCAGCTGACCCCGAAACCGTAGTTGAGCCACGGCATCAGGTCCTGAGCGGGTGGAGCAAAGGGCTCGGTCGGCATCGGTGGCACATTTTCCGCCCGCCAATACAGCATCCGCAGGTCTTGCCACTCCTTCTCGCTGCGTTCCAGCCCCTCGAAGTTGCCGTCCACCTGAATATCCACCTCGGGCGGAACCAGGAGGATGTACTCGGAGAGACCGAAGGCGCGGTCGGGATCGGCAAAGCGGTAAATGTAGGGCGGCAGGTGACCGTCGCGCGATGCGCCGGTTGGACCGACCCAGGCCACATACTCCTCCTCGACCACGTCACCGGGGTCGACATCCGAAAGGGTGATACCGCCCTGACCCGGATGAATATCGCTCGGCACCACGACTTCGCCATCCGGTTTGAGGACTCTGATGTTGACAATGTGGGCGTCCGGCAGCGGCTGCAGCACCGAAGCCCGCCGCGCACCCACCGGTGTGTTGGCGCGGGTCAGCCCGTGATAGTAGTAGAGGCTCGAACCGTCGACGAATATCCGCTCGACCGCCTGGTCGAGAAGCAGCACAGCATCGACATCCTCCCCGAGATCGCGGTGTTTGCCGATGAAATCGCGGGCTTTGACCGCAAAGGGCGCAAAGAACGGCTCGTTGCCGTTGCGCCACGCCAGGGTCAGGAGATGGAGATTTGACGGGTCCCTCGCGAGGGCGCCGGCGAGCGCCTCACGCAGCGCCTCACGGTCTTCACCGGCCAGCAGCAGGCCAAGCTCGTCGAAGACTCTGAGATCTCCCCATCGATCCCGTGCCATTTCGAGCTCTACCTGGGCGGCCCCGACATCTCCGTTTTCCAAAAGGAGGGTCACTAACTGGACGTCGAGGTCCGGGTCCACCACCTCAGGTGCCAGGCTCGCAGTGGCCGCCGCCGCCTCACCGACAAGGCAGCTCGACGCCATCTCGCCGATCCACCGTGTTCCGATCGGAGTCGCGACCGCCAACGCGCGCAGCAGTGAGCCCCGTTCACGCCACCGTTCGAGCGAGGCCAGAACCTCGAGCCGAAGATCGGTCACGGCCAGAGAGCCCGGGAGGTCCGCCTCCAGCTGAGCGAGGCCCTCCTCGGCCTCACGCACCCAGCCCCTTCTTACGGTCTCGCGAACCCAGATTCGCAGTACGCGTGAATCGTCGGGATGATCGGCTATCAACTGATCGAGAATGTTCTCTGCGTCCTCTCCACGCCCCTCACGCATCGCCATTGACCGCTCGAAGAGGCGCGACCCGGGAATGCTGCTTGCAGCCCTCAGGAGCTGGCCGATTTTGCGGGCGCGGTCGGCGCCTGGCGCGCCACTCTCAGCCGTAACGAAGTGGCGGGCAAGGGCAAGGGCCGCCCACGGATCATCGGGGTTAACCACGCGGGCACGCTCGATCCACCGGTACTCGCTTTCCGGGTCGCTGCGCACGCGGGCCAGCTGTGCTGCGAGAAGATACTCGGGCACCGTACCGTTCTCGTCCTCGAGATGCCTCGAGAGTTCGTCGGACGCAGGCGGCAGCGCCGCGGTGATTTCAGAAACGGCCCACACCCCGTCAGCTCGGTCGACCCGGGTCATCCCTTTGACCGGACGGCCCTGATCGTCGAGCAGGCTGAGACGAACCTCCGGACCATCGAGCGACGCCACCTCCAACCGCAGTCGGTGTGCACCCTGAGCGAGATGCAGACGGTACCACGCGACGCCTGGAGCTACCTGTCCGCAGTTTCGGCTCCGGTCGACCGGCCGGCCATCCACCTCGAGGTTGTAGCCACCTCTCGCCTCCACCACCATCCAGCCGGTCGTTTCAGCTGCCACCTCCAACGTCCAGGAAACGAGAAAGACGCCATCCGCTATCAAGGCCCGAGGCGGACCATGCCAAGCGTCTGCGGTCCGCATCAGGAGGCGGAACGGAATCGCAGGATCGGACCACACGGTGCCGAGGGGCGGCAGCTCCGGATCCGGCGGAACCACGTCCCGTTCGAGGTCAAGGGCGCTGAAAACGCCAAACGCTCCCGCCAGCTCGGCGGTTGTCAGCGCGCCGGCGGGCGGGCGGGAGCCGAGACGAGCCGCCACACGCTCGAGAATGAAACCAAGCTCCGGGTCGCGGCCGTTGTCAGCAGCCGCCAACACCTCCTCCGGCTCCGGGAGGTCTTCAATATTGGCGAGCCACCAGGAGGCGGCCGCCACAGCGTCGGCACTGGCAGGATCTGCGGCGATGGTCGCCAGGGCGTGCTCGCGCGCACTGTCGAGGTCGAACTCCATCCCCGCCTGCCATACCTCCCACCAACCGGCATTGACCGCCACCGCGGGAACGAGGCAGATAACGACCAGGAAAGCGCGGCGCCACAGATTCATCATGGCGCCTCCAACCGTCTCTCCAAGTGTCGTTCGACCGCCACCAGGAACTCCCGAAGTCCACCGACCTCCTCCGCATCGTAGGTCCCGGATTCGAACTTTAGAGAGCCATTGACCTGGTAGCCTTTGCTCAAGCTCTTTGTTGTGATGTGCAGAGAACCGAATGGGGTGTCCAGCTCAACTGGAGTCGGCATGGTTTTCGGCGGGCGTCCGAGATCGACTTTGAGGGACCATTCAAGGTCGGGTCGAACGTTGATCTTCAGTGGCCCATGCCGGTTGCCTCCGGGCACCATCCGTGCCGCCCAATCGAGCTTCCCAGGATAGGTGCCGACGCCCCCACCGCTTGCCAGCGCACTCTTGGAGATCGTGCCTTCGATCTCGACAATCGTCGGATCGCGGCCGGGCACCAGCTGCATCGTGGGCTCGCCGGTGAGCTGGGCACCGGGGAAGAGCTCCTGCAACCAGCGCGCGAACCGCTGTGGGTCTCGACTGCCGGCGAACCGCCCCCGCCGAAGATCGGCCGCCTCTCCGGTATCGCGACTCTCGATCGTGATCGCCACATCGGAATCGTTGCCCGGTTCGAGAACGAAGCGAATATTTGTCTTCCCCGTGCCTACCGTCGGCGAGAACTGAGGTCGGCTCTGTGTTCCGTCGACCACCAGAACGTATGCGTCCTGATCCATCGATGGCGGTGGATACGGGGCGTGACCGGTGGCGGTGCCGTCGAGCCACAGATCGTCCTCGGGCAGATAGACAATCGCGTGGTTGAAGACCTCGAGAACGGCGAGGTCGCTGCTGACAGGGCCGAGATCCGCGGTCCGGATCATCACCATTCGCGCCGGCACCCCAATGACATCGAGCAGCGCCACCAGGAGGGCGGCCTTGTCCTTGCAGTCGCCGATGCGATGGTGGAGGACCCAATCAGCCGAAAACGGGCGGTAGCGATGCTCTCCGAACTCAAGTCCGACATAGCGGATATCGATGGTCACAAAACGGTAGAGGCGGTGGATTCGATCGAGTCGTTCGTCGAGACCATTGACCAGGCGGAGGGCGGTTTCCTCCACCTGCTCCGACGTCCGTACCCTCGACGCCACGTGGCGTCCGTACCATTCCGCCAGATCACCCCATTGTGGATGGTTCGAGTAGATCAGGTAGGGCATCACCAGGAGCTGCGGTGCGGCTGGCACATCGGTCGGAATCGCCGGGAGGTCGCGCCATTCCCAGCGCAATCGGACGACGCCATCTTCGTCCTCGTCGCGCACCGGCTCGCCCTCGAGATTGGCGACTTCCCAGTCCGGAAGAACTGCGCCCGGACCCACCAACTCGACCTCCATCAGCGTCACCGGAACCCCGCGACCGAGGGGAATCAGTCCGCCATTGTATGGACCGGTCTCGTTGGCCTCGTCGGTCTCGGAGAGAACGTAGGCGATCTCGACGAGGTCGCCGGTTTCAAGCTCATCAAATTGCAGGACCCTCAATCGCGTGTCGTAGTAGAGATTGAATTCGGGCTCTGACAGGCGCGGAGTGTCACCCTGGCGGGCGCCGACCTCGGAGCCGTCACGACGCAGAATTCTCGCGCGTAGAACACGCAGACGTTGATTTTCGGCGACGTGGGGAATGTGTTGACTGCGCAGTTCGTCTGCTCGCGCAGCATCGGTAATCAAGAACACCTGTTGGACCCTCTCCTCGGTCAGACGTGAGGGCAGGAATCGGATCTGTTGATGGTCGAGAATTGCGACTGCCGGCGTCGCCGCCGGAGCCGCGTCGGCCATCCGCCACAGCTCGTCCGGAGAGCGAAGCCAATCGAGGTTCTCACTCTCCTCGCCCAGCAGCTCGAGCATGCGTTGAGCGCGGCGGTCCTGGGGCCGAATCTCGAGCACGTCTCGAGCAAGCTCTGCGGCGGCCTCATCGTCGGCCACCGAGTGTTCGATGCTGGCCAGCTCCATCATGAGATCGACGTCGGTCGGAGAGCGATCGAGACCGGTGGAGAGCATCGACCGAGCCGATTCGACATCCCCATCCGCGGCCAGCAGCCGCGCCAGACGGACCCTGGTTCGCGGAGCGTTCGATTCACGCTCGAGGCGCATCGACAGGAGCTCCCTCATCGCCGAGCCGTCACCACAGCTCTCCGCGATCCTCTCGTTGAGTTCCAAGACGTCTTCTGCTCCCGGCGTCACCTCCGTGAGCCTCATCGCGGCTTCGGCCGCCAGATCCCAGCGGCGGGCTTCGATGGCAGCTTCAGCGAGACTGATGTTGACCCGTACACACAGTGGATAATCACGGCCCAGCTCGGCCAACCTCGGCACCACCAACGGCCCCCACAGAGCCGCATCGAAATCGAGCATGGCTCCGCGAATGACGGCACCGCCAGTGTCTGCCTCGGCCAGGAGCGTGTGGGCCTGTTCGTACAGTCCTCGTTCCCCGTACCAGGCCGCAAGCTCGAGTCGGGCCCACAGCAGGTCAGGGTCTTCTGTCAACGCTTCCGAGAGGAGGTCCCGCGCCGCCCCTGGCTCGGTGGTGACGAGCCACTCCAGGAGCCGCGCCTCACCCGGCATCTCGGCCCGCGCGTCCCGACAGGCGGCACGCACACCGCCACCCCCCACCGGTTCCGGATGCCGGGCGACGAGAAAGGCCGCCAGAGCCGTCGCTGCCCCGGGGCTGCCCTCAGCAAGCGCCTGGCGGATCTCCGAACCGAGCTCGCGGACTTCTGGTGGCTCGGAGTTGATCGGTGCATGCATCTCGGGCAATTGTCGGATCTCTCTCACCCCGTCGATTGCTGAGCCGTCGGGCCGGGTAAGTCGCGCGCGAAGCCACCACCGCTCGTCCTCCGACGCGACAGCGATGACGACCGCGTTCTCCCCCTCGCGCAGCCACCCCCCACCGACCGCCTGATCGGGCGCCCGGTCCAGGGGTTGCGGCGTGGTCACCAGCTCGACACCGTTGAGCCATATCCGCGCTACCTGTGCGACCCCCACCCGCACCGCCACGGGCTGTTCACGGTTGCTCACCACCGTTGTCGCGAGGTAGGCCATCTGCCGTTGCGGGGGCCAGGCGAGACCCGAGACACGCACCCATCCCGACGGATCGGTGCCCGGTGTCGCTCGCCACTCGAAATCAGCCGGCGGCGGCACCGCCACACGATCGAAGTCGGTGAGCTCCTCGAGCGCCACTGGTTCGTGAAACCACCACGAGGTGAGCCCGCCCATGGTGCGGAAGAGCTCTCGGGCGGCTGCGTCGCGGCCGCGGTCGAATTCGATTTCCGCGCGCAGCAAACGGATTTCATCCGCCATCAAAGGATCAATCCGGCGTGCGGCGGCCAGGCGGTCGAGGCCACGCTCGGCAAGCGTCCAGTCTTCGAGAGTCGTTCGCCAGCTGAACGCAAAGACGAGATGATGGTAGTCGGCCGGGGTCAGACCACCCTCAACGGCCGCCTCGATGTGTCGTTGGACGCGTTCCTCAATGGGTCCCGCGTTGACCGCCGGCGAAAGGCAGAGAAAAGACAGGGTCAGCCCAACGAACAGGCGCAATTTCACCATCGATGGTTCTTTGCCGTTCTCCGGAGAAAGGTACCGTCGCGCCCTCATATACCGATCGAGTATGGCAGATCTTTCAATTATCCCGCCTCCGCGCCCGCATCCGAAAGACTCACCACCAAGGGCACCAAGAACACCAAGGGAGTTCTTCGAGTTCTTTTCTCGCTCATCTGGACGCGACGCTCGGACATCGAAAGGAACTTCGAGGGATTTCAGGCCGATTCTCCCGAAAACCCTGAAATTACTTGGTGACCTTGGTGTCTTGGTGGTGAATACGGGTGGGTGGGGGAACGTTATCCGCTATCCTGCCCCGATGACGACGAACCACCTGGCCGCTATCACCTTCGACGCCGGCGGGACCATGATCTATTGCGACCCGAGCCCGGGCGAGATCTACGCCCACCATCTGAGCCGTCTCGGCCGTCCGGTCCAGGCTGAAGAGGTCGGACCGGTCTTTCGGGATGCGTGGGCCCAGATGCAACGTCAAACGGTTCCGGGCCAGGACCGGTACAGCTCCGTCGCCGGTGGAGAGCTCGCCTGGTGGGGCGCCTTCGTGCGAGAGGTGCTCCGGCGCCTCGACCACGACGCTCCCTGGGAGCCACTCCTCGAAGATCTCTACGAGGCCTTTTGTGAGGCCAGCGTCTGGAAGGTCTATCCCGAGACCATCAGCACTCTCGAGGCCCTTGTCGACCGCGGAGTACGGCTGGCGGTCATCTCCAACTGGGACCGGCGTCTGCCCGACATCCTCAGCACGCTCGAAATAATTGAAATCTTCGATACGGTCACCGTGTCGTCCATCGAGGGGGTCGAAAAACCGTCCTCCGAAATTTTCCATCGCACGCTCGAACGAATGGAGCTCTCGGCCGGCGAGGCAATTCATATAGGCGACTCTCCGCTCGAGGACTACACCGGCGCCAAAACGGCGGGCCTCGGCGCGGCCCTCATCGATCGCCACGACCTCTTTGCCGATGAGCCCTATCGGAGGATCTCTTCCCTCAGTGAGATTCTCGACCTGGTGGGGTGAAAGACCGCAATCCCTCGCCGTCTGCTGGCCAATTTCGGAGACGGAGACGGAGACGGGCACGGAGCCGGGGTTTCGACACGATAAGATAAGTTCATGCTGCATGCCGTGATCATGGCCGGTGGATCGGGGACCAGGTTCTGGCCCGCTTCGCGGCGCGACCGTCCCAAACAATTCCTGACCCTCGCCACCGACACACCGTTGCTGCGGATGACCTTTGAAAGGCTCGAGGGGCTCGTGCCACCGGAGCGGGTGTGGGTAGTGACAACTGCTGCGACCGCCGATGCCAGCCGTGAAATCCTTCCAGAGCTGCCGGCCGGCAACGTCCTCGCTGAGCCGGAAGGCAGAAATACCGCCGCCTGTGCGGGTTTTGCCGCCCACGCCATGCTCTCCCGAGACCCTGAAGCTATTTGCATCGTCCTTCCCGCTGATCACGTCATCGGTCAGGAAGAACGTTTTCGCTCGGCGATGGCGGCTGGGGCGTGCCTGGTCGAGCGCGAGGGGGGACTACTGACTTTTGGCATCCAGCCGACGAAGCCGGAAACGGGATATGGTTATCTCGAACTCGGCCAAGAGCACTCACGTGATGGCGAGTGGACAGTTCACAACCTTCGACGTTTTGTCGAAAAACCGGATCTCGAAAGCGCGCAGCGCTACGTCGAATCAGCACAGTTTCTGTGGAACGCCGGGATTTTCGCGTGGCGGGCGAGCGACCTCCTCAACGAAATCGGCCGCCAACTGCCAGAGCTCGCCGAAGGTCTCGGCCGGCTGGCAAAAGCCTTCGGGTCTACCGAGGCCGATGCCGCCATCGCCGAAATATACCCAACCCTGCCTGCCACCTCGGTGGATTTCGGGGTTATGGAGGGCGCACAGAAATGTTGGACCGTCCCAGTCGATTTCCCGTGGTCCGACATCGGTTCCTGGTCAGCTCTCGCGGAGGAGATCCCAGGCGACTCCACTGGCAACCACAGTCGCGGACGGGTTCATACCGAAGATTCGCGCGGCAATGTGTTGGTGAGCACAGGCCCGGCACTCTCAGTGGTCGGCGTGAACGATCTCGTGGTTGTCGCTACTCCGGACGCGGTGTTGGTTGTGCCGAAGAATGACGCGCAGCGGGTCAAGGAAGTGGTGGAAGCGCTTCGTGAAAAGGGATGGGACGACGTCCTGTAATCCCACCCGCCCCTCCGGATACAATATGCAAGGTTCAAGATACAAGGCCGCCCGCCCGACCCCGCGGACTCACCAATCAGCAATCTTGCATCTTGGATCTTGGATCTTGTTTCTGCGGGGAAGGGCGAGGCCTATTTTTTCTCCCGCAGCCCATACTGTTCGAGCTTGCGGTAGAGGGTGGATCTGCCGATGCCGAGCTGGCGCGCGACGTCGGAGAGATTGCCCTTGTTGTTTTCCATCGCCCGAACAATAGTCTCGCGTTCGAGCTCCTCGAGATTCATTGTGCCGCCGGCGGTCCCAGAGTCCGCTACCGGCTGGGTTCCCGGCGTAGCAGAGGGTTGGTCTTGACCAATCCCGGGCGGCAGATCTTCGAGGGTCAGCTCGAGCCCGGAAGAAACCAGAAGCGTGCGGTGGATCACGTTTTCAAGCTCGCGAACATTTCCAGGCCAACCGTGTGTCGCCATCGCATCCATCGCCTGGGCTTCGACCCGGGTCACCCGCTTGCCGGCGTCACGAGCGTACTTCTCGAGGAAATGCTCGACCAGCATCGGGATGTCCTCGCGCCGGTCGCGCAGCGGCGGCAGGGTGATCGGGAAGACCACCAGCCGGTAATAGAGGTCCTGGCGGAAGGACCCCTCCTCTACCATTTTCGCGAGATCGCGGTTGGAGGCGGAGATCACCCGGACATCGAGCTCGATGGTCTCTATGCCTCCGACTCGCTGCAGCACCCGCTCCTGGAGGACCCTGAGCAATCTCGCCTGGCCGGAGGGTGACATCTCGCCGACCTCATCGAGGAAAATCGTGCCACCGGATGCCTTCTCGAACTTGCCAGGGTGGGTTGCGAGGGCCCCCGTGAACGCGCCCTTTTCATGACCGAAGAGCTCGCTCTCCTGCAGCCCCTCTGGTATCGCCGCGCAATTGACGTCGATGAACGGTCCGTCCGACCGCAACGATGCGAAGTGGATCGCTTTGGCAACGAGCTCCTTGCCGGTGCCGCTTTCACCCGCGATGAAGACCGTAATCTCCGATTCGAGCACCTTTTCGATTTGATCGTAGACCTTCCGCATCGCTGCCGAGGAGCCAACGATGCTGCGCAGGTGGTAGCGATCCGAAAGCTCTTCCTTGAGACGTGCCACCTCTTTTTCGAGGCTGCCGTGGGACAGTGCGTTGCTGAGAGTGGTCAGCAACCGTTCCTGATCGATCGGCTTCGTCAGATAGTCGTATGCCCCGAGCTTGGTCACCTCGACTGCTCGCCGGACATCATGATCTGCGGTCACCATGATGACCGGCAACTTCGGATGGCGCCGGGAGACTTCCTTGAGAACCTCGACCCCGTCGACCTCGGGCATCATGAGATCGAGGAGGATTGCGTCCGGCGGTTCGCCCGAGCTCGCCAGAACTTCGGCCCCGGAGGCAAAGGCGTCGACCTCGTACCCGGCCTCCGTGACCATAAAGGTCACCAGCTCTCTGATCGCCGGATCGTCGTCCACCACCCAGATAGTCTTTTTGCCCGCCATGGTGGTCTCAGTCTATCCCGGCGTAGCCTGACTTGTCTCGGCGTAGTTCGCAGAACGGAGCCGGAAAGGCGACTTGTCCCGGCGAAGCTGAAAGCGAAGCCGGACTTGTCCCGGCGTAGTCCGAAGGACGAAGCCGGAAGCCGGACCATTCTCAGCGCACTCGGAAGAACAGAGTCGAACTGACCTCAGTCCTTAGACCCCTTCCGCCGCAAACACACCAGCGTGACATCGTCTTCAGGTTCGCCACCCTCGATATGCATGGCCAGGGCAGCGGTGAGCCGCTCGATCACCTCACGTGGGCCCCCGTCACCGATGAGACAGGCGCGGATTCTGTCGAGCCCAAACTCGTCAGGGCCGTTCAATCCGCCCGCTTCGAGGAGGCCATCGGTATAGAGCAGCACCGTGTCGCCCTCGGCAAGCGAGGCCCCTTCGGACTCATAGCTCTGGTCGGAGAGCAGGCCGATAGGACGGCCGGTGGCTCCAAAGTCACGCACAGCGCCGTCGCGTCTCAGCATCAACGGCGGATGGCCGGCACTGACCCAGGTCAGGGTCTCGTCCGTCGAGTTCCACTCCGCCGCCACCAGGGTGGCGTATTTCCGGCCGCGGGTGAGGCGGCAGAGGATTTCGTTGACGTCAGCAACGATCGAGGTCAGGGGCTCGGGCCCCGCGCGCCGAGTCCACAGACATGCCTGGATATTCGACGCCACGAGGCCGGCCGGAACCCCCTTGCCGGAGACGTCGGCGACCACGATCCACCAACGGTCATCGCCAACCGGAATCACGTCCCAGTAGTCTCCACCCACCTCATGACAGGGCTCGAAGAGGACCTCGATTTCGAGTCCGGGAATGTCGGCGCGGCCTTCGGGTTGCAGGGCGCGCTGGATTTCGGCTGCAAGACGGACCTCGCGGCGGAGCTGCTCACGGGCGACAATCTCCCGGTGGAGGTCGGCAGTCGTCAGCGCGATCGCGAACGGCACCCCGAGCTCGGCCAGGAAGTCCACATCTGCAACTGAAAAGCTCCCGCTCCGATGGTTGAGGAGCTGCAGCACCGCGATCAGCGATCCCTCGCGGTCACGCACCGGCACTGTCAACAGCGACCGGGTTTGGAATCCTGTGAGTTGGTCGACTTTGGGGTCGAACCGAGAATCTGCGTATGGATCGTCGAGGATCTCGGCCTCGCCCGATGCCGCCACCGCTCCGACGATGCCCTCGCCCACCTCCACGGTCAGAGGACCGGTGGTCAGACCCTGGGCGACCATCGATCGCAGGCGGCCGGTTTCCCGGTCGACGAGAAAGAGGCTGCCGCGTTCGGCACTGATGAGCCGCGTTGCGATGCCGATGACGTGCTCGGCAAGCTCGCCCAGATCGAGCGTCGAGTTGACCATCAGACCGGCCTCGACTACTGCCTCCAGCCGCCGTACCCTCTCCCGAGCCTCGGCTAGTTGGTCTGCCATTGAAACGCGATTGCTCACAATGCTCCCCTATTGACGTGAGGGATCATCGTAGCGCAGACACAGTGGTAATGGGATGCAGGATGCAGGATGCAGGATGCACCAGGAGCATAGTGCGCCTCAGGGTGGGTGGGCGGCCCTGCATCCTGTATCCGGGTGGCGGGGTGGGCGGGTGAACCCTGTATCCGGTCGGGCGGGCTGGTCAGTGAAGGACGGAGATGATCCAGACCGACAGCGCTTCAGCTGCCATATCGCCGCGCAGCGCGGTCTCGACGGCGCCCACCCCGGCGAGGGCTTGCACCAGATCTTCATCGGAGTAACGGCCTGCCCCCTTGAAAAGCCGTCCGAGTGCAAAGAGAGTCGGCGCCTTCCCCCCTGCTCGCTGTATCGGTGACGGCGCATCGGCTTTCACGAGCTCCACGATCTTTGGCCCGAGCCCGTTTTTGAATCGCCTCGGGTACCAGAAGTCATCGCGGGTCTTGTCGGTCGACATTTCCCCAAGTAGTCCGTGCTCTGCCGCCAGTCTCCTCAGGTAGAGGATGTTCTGAAGGATCGACACCACCTGGCTGAAGAGAATCGACGGAGCACCTTTTGCGGTGACCGCCCGACCCTGCCGATCTCTCACCTGGATGCCGGCCTCGGTGGCCGCCATGATATCGAGAACCGGCGCCGCGCGGCGCTCGAAGACCGCATCCCAGACAACGTCGAGAGAACGTTCTTTGGGAAAGCTGAGGGCCAGCACGAGCTCCTCGTCAACCAATCCGTCTGCGTTGGCGGCCACCAGCTTGCGTACCTCCTGAATGAGCAGCCGCGGAGCAAAACCGAGCCGCTCGAGCAGTAATCGTGCTGCCTCCGGCGTGAACCGGACATCGCCAGCTGCCCTCGAAAGCAGCTTTCGCAGCATCGCCTCCTGCTCCTTCGACAAGACGGCGTCTTCCCACGGTTTTGGTGGTTCGGGAACCTGTTGCCAGCGAAATTCGCCGGCTTCTTCAACCGTCTCCACAAGCGCACCTTTGGGTTTGCTGTGACAGTACGCCCCCATGACCAGCGCGATGCCGTCAGCGATCCCCTCTCCCAACACCTGCACCACCGGCGCAGCATCCACGACCGCTTTTTCGGCAGGGCGTGGATCCGGCGGACGCTTTGCGGGTATGTCGACCCAGGTGCGGATCTCGGGCACCACCAGGACGCGTTGCGGTGCGAAGAGAGAGGGTGAGCAGAGCTCGACGGAGAGGTCTTCCGGCGTCAGAGCATCGGGCGTGGTTTCGGGATCGATATCCCCAAACTCGGCGCATACCGCCCGCACCGTTTCACCAAGCGCCTCTTCAAGCAGGTAGTCATCGGACGAAGCGACGAGATAAACCGACGCGCCCACCATCACGCCCACAATGGTGGAATTGACCCGTGAAGCGTCACTCCAGTTCGGTTTTTCCGGTTCATGATTGCGTGATGGTGGCCGGTGATCGAGAAGGCTCAGATTTCTCCACGATCGTGCAGCTCCTGACACTCGATGCAGTGACGCGCCCACGGCACGGCGTCGAGGCGACCCAATTGGACCTTTTTCTCACATGAAACGCAGGTCCCATAGGTTGTTTCCTCGATACGATCGAGAGCGTCATCGACCCGGCGCAGAATGTCTCGCTCCTTTGCGGTCAACTGATAGCTCAGATCACGAATCACTGTGGACAGGGCACGGTCGCCGAGATCCGGCGCTTCTTTGTCATTGGCTTCGGTTTCGCTGGAACGCGCTGCCTTAACGAGCTGCAGCAGGGATTCCCTTTTTGCCAGCAGCTGTTTGCGATAGCGTTCTCGTTGTCTCTTGTTCATCGCTCAGTCCTCCGAAAGGGCGGTCCCATTCCGCCCACAACACTGCGGCCGCCGGTCCTCCCTTTGACCGCCCCTTATTGTACCTAGACTCGGTGATACGCACCACCTCCCAGGATGGTGGTGGCGCGGAAAAGCTGCTCCCACAACAGGAGTCGTGCCAACAGATGGGGCAGGGTCATGGGACCCAAAGAGAGCTTCTCGTCAGCCCGGGCGACAAAGTCTTGATCGAGGCCGAGGTCACTGCCAATGGCGAAGAGCACACCCTCGACCCCCCGGTCCGCGTGCTTCTGCAGCCATCTCGCGAAGGCCTCGCTGGTATGGCTCTGACCTCGCTCGTCGAGGGCCACGAGACGCCACCCGGGCTCGAGATGACGCATCAAATTATCGGCCTCGAGCCGCAGCACACGCTCGGAATCCTTGTCGCGCCCCCCGGCGGAGGCTTTCAGCGGGCGGTCTTCGGCCGGCCACCTGCGATGGACCCTTTTGCGGTAGGTCTCGACCCCGCGTTCGTAGGGGCTGGCCGTCGGCCGGCCGAGCCAGGCCACACGAACCTTCAACGCGGATGGCCCTCATCGATACCGAGCGCCATCGTATCGAGCTTTGGAGCATCGCCCCACAGGCCATCGAGTCCGTAGTACGTCCGGCGCTCTTCGGTAAAGACGTGAATCACGAACTCGCCGTAATCGAGGAGCACCCAATCCGCCCGTCTTTCACCTTCGACGTGGAGAGGCCGTCGACCGGCCTCCTTGAGCTTCCGCTGCACCGCGTTGGCGATTGCGGCGACCTGGCGGTCGCTGGCGCCGGAACAGATCAGAAGACTGTCGGTGTAGGACGTCAGGTCGGAGACTTCGAAACCGACGATTTGGAACGCCTTCTTGTCGGCGGCGGCCTGCGCAGCTGTTCGGAGCGAACCCATCAGTTCAGCGTCCGCCATCACTCCTCCGTCATCGAGGCCGGCGAGTAGAGGCCGTACTTCTCGATATAGGAGTGGACCTCGTGCGGGACGAGCTCGCGAATCGGCAGACCGCGTCGCTGACGATTCCGGATCGATGTCCCGGAGATCGGGAACGGTTCGTGGTTGAGCAGGTAGATCGTCAGCTCATCGGGGTCGGGAACCTCTTCGAAAGGCTCGACGAGCTGGAGCCGCGGCAGCAGCCGTTCCGGCACCCGCTGCTCGAGCTCCTTGCCCCACATGTGAGCGCGGTGGAGAACCACCAGGTGGACGGAATCTACCAGCTCTTCCCACATTTCCCAGGAGGCGATTTGTGAGAAGGAGTCCGACCCGAGAATGAAATAGATGGTGCTTTCCGGGAATCGCTCCCGGAACCGCCGCGCGGTCTCCACCGAAAAGGTCGGTTGGGGAGCGAAGACCTCATCGTCGGACGTGAAGAAATTGTCATACGGCAGCGTCGCCATGGCGACCATCGCGAGGCGGTGGGTGACCGGGGTGAGCGGCGCCGCATCCTTGTGCGGCGGCGATCCAGCGGGCACGAAGTACACCGATTCGAAGAGAAAGGTCTCCTGCGCGCGCACCACCGGCACTAGATGGCCGAGATGGAAGGGGTCGAAGCTCCCGCCATAAATCGCGATTCGCCGTGTCATGGCTATTCTTTGGCCTCCTCAACCAGATCGAACAGCGTTCCCACCAATCGGTCGATGCCCTCACCTGTGACCGCGGAGATGGCGGTCGACTGGACGCCGTTGGCCTTCGCAGTGGCCGCCAAATCGGCAAGCCCAGCCTCGCGGTCGGCCATCGCGTCGAGCTTGGTGCCCACCAGGATCCAGGGCCGATCTTCGAGCGGTGCCGTGTGGGCCTCGAGCTCACCACGAATGGTATCAACTCGCTCGCCAAGCGGCGAATCCGACGCCAGATCAACGAGGTGGACCAGCACCGGGCAGCGCTCGACATGGCGCAGGAACTGGATGCCGAGCCCCGCGCCCTCGTGGGCACCTTCGATGATGCCTGGGATATCCGCCATCACCAGGGTTCGAAGATCGTCGCCCGTTGGGCTGACCACTCCCAGGTGAGGTTCAAGGGTGGTGAATGGGTAATCGGCAACCTTCGGCCGTGCCGCGGAGAGCCGCGCGAGCAAGGTTGATTTGCCCGCATTGGGAAGGCCCACCAGACCGACATCGGCAAGCAGTTTGAGCTCCAGATCGAGCTCCAACTCCTCGCCCTCCGCCCCATCCTCAGCGGTGCGTGGAACGCGATTGGTCGAGGTGGCGAATCGTGTGTTGCCACGTCCGCCACGCCCACCCTTCGCTACCACCATCTCCTGCCCATGTTCCACGAGATCACCGAGGACCTCGCCGTTTGTGGCGTCTCGCACCACGGTTCCGGGGGGAACCTGGAGGCGAATGTCCTCGCCACCGGCGCCCGTTTTGTTCGAGCCGCGTCCGTGTTGGCCGCGTTCCGCCCGCACCTGGCGCCGGTTATGGAGATGGAGGAGCGTGTTGAGACCCTCACCAACAACCAGGATCACGTTGCCCCCACGGCCCCCGTCGCCACCGTTTGGTCCGCCGCGAGGCACAAACTTCTCGCGCCTGAAGGAGACGCAGCCATTGCCGCCTCTACCAGCGGAAACCGTGATCCGTACTGAATCGACAAGCATCGCTTACCGCCGCGACACCGCCGCGCTCGGTCGCTTGTCCTGAGATGTCATGTGGGTTCAGCGCGCCAATCAGTTGGGAACGATGCTGATGAAGCGGCCCAAACGGCCCCGATTCTGGAATTTCACCGAGCCGTGGGAAGTCGCAAACAGCGTGTCGTCGCCGCCACGCATGACGTTTTTCCCTGGC
>Ga0316192_10000607_pt1 | contig 26334 bp, 21 predicted proteins | sample MerIslwburrow_MG_FD_204931 | JGI IMG/M metagenome (GOLD analysis project Ga0316192, IMG submission 204931) | Coastal sediment microbial communities from Maine, United States - Merrow Island worm burrow | ecosystem: Environmental > Aquatic > Marine > Coastal > Sediment | place: USA: Maine...
ACATCCTCACCGAAACTATTTTATCGTCAATCCCTAAAAAGATACTTCCAATCAAAAAAACGAGACAACTCGCCTCTTTACTTGCGGCATAATAATTCGGGAACTGTTAAAATATGCAAAAGGCCAGGTTATATGTATTTTCGTGAAAATGATTGAATTTTGAAAATAAATAAATTCTAATTATAATCAAATAGTATTCTAACAAGCTGCAGCTAACATCCTTTCAAACAAACCTTGAAAGGAAATCATATGAGAGTATTCACTTCTATTTGCTTAACAGCAATATTAATTTTTTTCGCAGATTTGCATGCAGAAAAAGGTAAAGAAGAAACTAAAAACAAAGTAAATGTAGATTCAGTATATGCAGAGTACGCCAAGATAAAAGGTGTTGCAGGATCCATTAAGAGTGTAGGTTCAGATACTATGAATAATTTGATGACTCTTTGGGGAGAAGCGTTTCTCAAATCGTATCCTAATGTTCAAATTGAAATTGAAGGTAAAGGATCTTCAACTGCACCGCCCGCTTTGATAGCAGGAACATCAACTTTTGGCCCAATGAGCCGTAAAATGAAGAGCACAGAAGTAGATGCTTTTGAAAACAAGTTTGGTTATAAGCCACAATATGTACGAACAGCTATCGATATGTTGGCCGTTTATGTGCATAGAGACAATCCGATTGCAAAAAAAGGTTTGTCGCTCAAGCAGGTAGATGCGATCTTCTCAAAAACACGTAAAGGTGGAGAAAAGAAAGAAATCACCACTTGGGGGCAATTGGGGTTGACCGGAGAGTGGGCTAACAAACCTATTAGTCTCTATGGAAGAAACTCTGCTTCTGGTACTTACGGGTATTTCAAAAAACATGCATTGTTTAAAGGTGACTACAAAGATTCTGTTAAAGAACAGCCTGGATCTGCTTCAGTCGTTCAAGGAGTGGCAAACGACAAGTTTGCTATAGGATACAGTGGAATTGGCTACAAGACAGCAGACGTTGCGGTTGTCCCTCTTGCTAAAACAGGAACAAGTTATGTTCCTGCAGATGCGGAACGTGTTTCGGAATATCCTTTGGCTCGTTACCTGCATGTTTATGTGAACTATCGTCCAGGTGGAAAGTTGGACCCACTTCGTGCAGAGTTTCTGAAATATGTTTTTTCTAAAAAAGGTCAAGAGGATGTGATTCGTGATGGCTATCTTCCAGTAAGTTCAAAGATTGCCCAGATTGATCTTAAAAAGTTTGGTATTGCTTTGAAGACAGCAACTCCAACAAACTAATATTAAGATGTCGAAAGATCAGAACGCAAAACGAACTCACCTACGTGTAACGCGTAGGCGAGTTCGTTTTTTTGACTCGCTGAGTAAGACCGTTATAACGGTCGGCGGGATAGGCACAATTTTTTCCGTTGTTACGGTTTGTGTTTTTCTAGTTTTTGTGGTTTGTCCTATTTTTCAAAGTGGAGAAGTAGAAACTTCTCACTCATTCAAATTGAAATCTACCAATGAGATTTCTTTAGCCATGGGTAGTGATGAACATCGATTGCTGAGTTGGGATCTTGATTCCAACGGTATCTTTAATGTCTATCATAGTCAAAGCGGACAGTTGATATCCAAAACTAATATAGGGCCTACTCCTCCTGTTAAAGTTGATCATAATCGTTTCACAAACAGTCTGGCTCTGTGTTTTTCAGATGGGCGTATTAAGGTTATGGAATTGATTTCAAAAACCTCTTTTTTTGAGAGGAGAAATTTAAATAAAGACATAAATTTTTCAGAAACACATTCTTCAACCCCTTTTACTTGGGAGGAAACACAATGGGATGAAAGTGATGAGGAAGTAAAAATAAATTACAAAGGAGTGATTCAAAAAATACCCAGTGGCCAATACCGTGCAAAAAACATTGAGTTGAAAAAAATAGCTGATATCAAATCACTCAAGGCGAAAGTGGTTGATCTGGATCATATTTATGACAGTGATCAACAACTTATTTTGGCTCAGTTGCAGCAGGTGGCAAGTAAGTTTGTCGTGCAGTTGATGAGTGTTTCAGACAAAACGGATATGCTCAGTGGAAAATCTACGCGTGTGGTGAGATCGGGCGAGTTGGTTGAATTTGTTGAAGACAATGGACCTCGATTTGTTCGTATTGTTGGTAATGGTCATTATTTACTAGTAGTGTGGCAAAACGGTTTATGGGAAAGATTTGCTATTGATGATCTCAAACTGCAAAAAATGGAAGAAGGTAGAGCCTTTGAAATGAGTGATTCAGATGTATCTTGTGTGGAAGTTGTTTTAGGTGAGGAAACGTTATTTTTTGGAAGTTATTCCGGTGAAGTAGAATCATATTTTTTGGCGTTGGGGGATGAAGAACAGCATCAGAGTCAGGATGGTTTTCATCTTTATCGATCTAAAAAATTTCGGCATGGATCCAGGCCCATTAAAATGATGACTCCTTCAAAAAGAAGCCGAATTATTCTTATTGTGGATGATTCAGGTCTTATTGCGATTTATCAAACCACAAGTCAAAAAAAAATTGTCGAGATTAATTCGAAAGATACCCAATTAGAAAATGTGGCTATTACACCCAAAGATGATGGGGTGTTGGCCCGAGATAATAATATGTTTTTATCTTGGGATCTTGATGTGATGTATCCCGAAGTGAGTTTCACAACACTTTTTAATAAAATTCATTATGAAGGTTATAAAGAAGAAAAACATATGTGGCAGTCATCTAGCGGAACGGATGCGTCGGAAGGAAAGTTTGGTCTGATGCCTTTGATATTTGGCACGTTAAAGGCAACATTTTATTCTTTGATTTTTGGTGCTCCTTTGGCGCTATTAGCAGCTCTTTTTTCAAGTGAATTCTTAAATATTTCGTTGCGCAAGAAAATTAAACCACTTATCGAAATGATGGCCAGTCTTCCTAGTGTGGTATTGGGTTTTTTAGCCGCATTGTATTTTGCGCCATTAGTTGAGTCGTATCTGGCACAGGTTTTGACTTGTGTCATTGCAGTTCCACTGAGTTTTATGCTAGGGGGCTGTGTTCTACAATTTTTTTCGATGCGTCGTAAAAAGGTACTTGATTATTATCGTTTTCCGTTTTACCTATTTGTTTGTTTGCCTATTGGGATTTTTTGTTCTTTTTTGCTGTTCGGAAATGTTGTTGAAAACATATTCTTTTTGGGCGATTTGAAAAACTACTTGCATGGTCACTATCAAATTCCTGTAAAAGGCAGTGCTCTTGGGGGATGGATGATTTTGTTATTTCCACTTTCATTGATCGCCAGTTTTGTTTTCTTTTATAGGTATTTGGAACCCTATATGAAAGAGCGTTTGTCTGAAAAATCAATGAAGTATATGGCTGTGATGGATCTTTTACGATTTGTCATAACTTTAGTTTTCGCCCTATTGGTGTCACTGATAATGTCGTCATTGTTCGGTATGTTGGGTGATTTGAGGGGACCTTCTTCATTGATAGATACGTATGTTCAACGCAATGCTTTAGTTGTTGGTTTTATTATGGGCTTTTCTATCATTCCAATTATTTATTCCATTGCCGAAGATGCTCTCACAGCGGTGCCAGATCACTTACGTGCGGCATCCTATGGTGCAGGAGCTACTAAATGGCAGACGGCAATACGTATTGTCATTCCTACAGCGATGAGTGGTTTGTTTGCTGCCTGTATGGTGGGGTTGGGTCGTGCGGTAGGTGAAACAATGATTGTTCTGATGGCGGCAGGTAACACACCTGTGATGGAAATGAATATCTTTAATGGTTTCAGAACTCTGTCGGCTAACATTGCTGTAGAGCTGCCAGAAGCGGTTCAAGGAAGTACGCATTACAGGGTTTTGTTTTTGGCTGCACTTGTGTTGTTTGGCCTTACATTTTTACTCAATACGGGTGCGGAAATTGTTCGTATGCGCTTTAGGAAAAAGACTTTTCAACTATGAGGGTAAAGGATAAAAAGAAAAGACGCAGGAATTCCTTATTTTCTCATGGAGAAATTTGGATCGGTGGTGCTGGTGGTGCTCTATGTCTTTGTGCAGTAATGGTCGTTGGTCTGTTGTCTTTGATTCTGTATAAGGGTAGCCAGACTTTTTGGCCTGTCGAATTGGCTAAAGTTACCCTGTTAGATGGACGTTTCCTAATGGGGGAAGAGAGTCGTCAAGAGGATTTCAAACTTAGCTTAGATAAATGGCAGGAGTATTCTCAAGATCTTAAAGACAAAATTTATTTTTCCACTAAAACCACTTCAGAAAAAATGCCCGAGAACTTAATTTGTCAACGTAAACTGTACCGAACAGGGAACTTTGAGATCACTAATGAACATTTTAATTGGGTGGAAGATCATGAAGTACGCCAAATTGAATTTCCGCAACGTGCAGTTGTTCTTGAGCGTATAAAAAATGGTCGGTTTTATGGTGAGTTACAAAGTATCAATAAGCTAGAAAAAAAAGGTTTTAAACGAGTAGTTACATCCTCTGTAAAAGATTTAGACAGACTATGGAACTTGTTTGAAGTAGAGCACCATAAGGTATTGACTTTGAATAACGAACGGCATCATCTTGAAAAAAGTGAATTGGGTAAGTTAAATAGAAAAATTGAAGGTGCACGCTTGGAGGTCACAGGAGCTAAATTAAACTATGGTGTTGAGTCCAAAGTTTATAAAGAAGCTCAAGCCAATCTTAAAAAAGTGGATGAAGAAGCATCTGAAAGTTATCAGAAAATTATTGCCCAGATAAGCGAGATAAGAGAAAAGGGAAGATCTTATTCCCTTACTGTTAAAATAGCGAACGGTGATCACGTTGATATTTTTCTATCAGATGTGGTTCGAGCTTATTTGCCTAATAAGATTTCTTTGACAGAGAAATTTTCTATTTACTTTTCAAGATGGAGCGAATTTCTTTGTGAAGATCCTCGTGAAGCCAATAGTGAAGGAGGTGTGTTCCCAGCAATTTTTGGTACGGTAGTGATGACATTGATCATGTCGATTATGGTAGTTCCTTTTGGCGTGATGACAGCGCTGTACCTGAGCGAATATGCTAAATCTGGTCCGATCGTGAGTGTGATACGCATTGCGGTCAACAATTTGGCCGGTGTTCCTAGTATTGTGTTTGGTGTATTTGGCCTTGGTTTCTTTTGTTATTTTGTGGGCGCTTATATAGATGGAGGCCCTGAAAAAGGATTGCAACTGATAGTTTGGCCTCGGTGGCTTTGGTGGGTTTCTATCGGTTTTTTGGTTGTGATGGCTTTGGCAGCCATTAAATTTTCAAGATTTAATAAAGATAATAAGGGTAAGAAGAAAAGTCATGTGTGGTTAGGCAGGCTAGCTACTGTACTCTGGCTTGCTTCAGTCATATTGTTTGTGTGCATTCTTATTTACACCCCATATTTTAATGGGTTCTTTTCAACAAAGCTCAGTGAAGGATCGCCCACATTTGGTACGGGCGGTATTCTTTGGGCGGCGATGACGCTTGCACTACTCACGTTGCCTGTTGTGATTGTGGCCACGGAAGAAGCTATTTCAGCAGTGCCAAAATCGATGCGTGAAGGGTCTTATGCTTGTGGGGCTAGTGTGTGGCAAACCATCTATCGTATTGTGTTACCACGAGCCACCCCTGGTATTATGACGGGATTGATTCTGGCCATGGCCCGTGGGGCCGGTGAAGTTGCGCCACTGATGTTGGTGGGTGCGGTAAAGTTAGCGCCGGAATTACCTTTAGATCAGTTTTTTCCCTTTGTTCATCCGGAAAGAAGTTTTATGCATCTGGGTTTTCATATTTATGATGTGGGATTTCAGAGTCAAAATAGTGAAGCCGCCAAACCGATGGTGTTCACCACAACACTACTATTGATTTTGATCATCACAATGTTAAACCTGAGCGCGATTTGGTTGCGTTCAAAGCTAAAAAAACGTTTCATCAGTCAACACTTTTAATAGAAAAGATATCACTTATGACAAAAGAAAATATATTGGAGCGGGAGAGGAATCGGAAAGCTGATTTCGTTAAAAAAGATGTTCCAATTGAAACTAATTTTGAATTCAAAAAAGAAGATGTGGCAGTGTATAAGGAAAAAGACGTGAAGCAAGAAAGTAATGGCGGTAATAAAAATACAGAAAATATTAATAAGCCTTGTATTCATCATACTGTAAATGCTGAAAATCATATCCTTGAGATAAAAAAATTCGACCTTTGGTATGGTGATAAGCAAGCTGTATTTGATGTTTCATTGAATATTCCACAAGGGCAGGTCACATCACTTATTGGCCCCTCAGGTTGTGGAAAATCAACATTGTTACGCAGTGTTAACCGTTTGAACGATCTTATCCCAACGGTGAGAATAGGTGGCGATATGCTTTTGAATGGAGATTCAATCTACGACTCGGATGTGGATGTGATTGAGTTGAGAAAACGAATGGGAATGGTATTTCAAAAATCTAATCCTTTTCCTATGAGTATTTATGAAAATGTGGTGTATTCTTTGCGTATAGATGGTATTCGTGACAAATCGTCTTTAGATCAGGCTTGTGAAGAAAGTTTGCGCAGTGCAGCTCTTTGGGATGAAGTAAAGGATCGTCTTAAAGAAAGCGGGTTGTCCCTCTCTGGTGGACAACAACAAAGACTGTGCATTGCCCGTGCTATTGCAGCGCAACCTGAAGTGTTATTGATGGATGAGCCCTGTTCCGCTCTTGATCCAATAGCCACCAATCGTATTGAAGATTTGATTGAGACTTTGAAAGGTTCTTACACGATATTGATCGTCACTCACAGTATGCAACAGGCATCACGGTCCAGTGATTATTGCGCTTTTATGTATTTGGGTGAAATTGTTGAGTATGGAAAGACAAAAGATATATTCAAAAACCCTTTGGTGAAAAAAACAGAAGATTACATAACAGGAAGATTTGGATAATTAAAGGAGAATAAGTATGGCATATATAAAAAAATTAGTTGTGGGGTTGCTTGCATGCATTGTTTGCGTGTCTTGCCAATCGGGAAAAATAGAAAATGTGGAAAAAGTCACGGGTTATGTGAGTGTGAAAAAAGGTAATGCTTTATGGGTATTTTAAAAAGACGATGATAATTACGTCAAATTCAAGAATGACCAGGAGTTGGCTAAGCATGTCACCAAACTTAAAAATGTGGCGGGTAAAATAACAATTATAAAAGCTCCAGATGCCGACACTTTAAAAGGTTACATGGCTTTGAAACCTGGTTTTTCAACTAAAATACAATCGGGTTATTTGTGGGTGTACCGTGTTGGCTCTGACGAATTAGAAAAAGCGAACAAAGGTATTGAGTTAGCCAAACACGCAACGGCTATCGAAAATATTAATGGTCGTGTGGTCACTGTGAAAGCACCTTCACAAGAAATTATTCGCAGTTATTTGGCAACAAAAGATGGCTTTACAGCATTTATTAAAAAAGGATATCTATGGGTTTTTCGCAATAACTCAAAAGAGTTGGCCAAAATGCAAGAGGGTCAGGAATTGGTTAAACACACAACGACTATTCGAAACATTAATGGACGTGCGACTACTATCAAATCATCAGACAAGGAAACTATTGAATGTTATTTAGCAGCGAAGTCTGGTTTTGTGATTGAATTGGTGGACGGTAGAATTTGGGTATTCTTACCTGATTCAAAGGAACATGCAACAGTGATTTCTGGTGGCTCATTGGCCAAGCATGTTACCCGTTTGCAAAACATTAATGGCAAAGTTCAAGTGATTAAGTCGCCAACGGCAGAAATCCTAGATCTATACGCTGTGCTTCAGTAAGAATAGAAATAATTGGCGAGGAATGTTTTTTATGTAATGGAATGTCCAATTTCATCTCATGAGTCTCTGTTCAAGGCCTTACCTTTGGCATTCCTCGCATTTTAATAAACTGCGAAAGTTCACTTCTACTATTCCTACAATTATTCAATAAGACAATTGTGTTTGATTTCTCGAAGTTTAGCTGCGGGTTGGTTTGTCTAAAAGAGGTTAATGTTTATTACATTCTCAGTCTTATTTTTTTATTAAAAAATTTCTGATTCATCATTCCAATAAATGTCCTTTCAAAGGGCTCTTCCAGATTCTTTAGATTCTCAGTCACAGTTATTGGTCGACTCATAGAACTCCACTAAATTCAACAAATCATCTGAGAAGGATATGGCTGGCAAAGAAATAGATATTATTTCTTGGGACACCTGGATATCAACCACCAGAAAAAACGATCCATCAGAAGAAATCTTCAATAGTTTTTTTTGGAGAGAATGTCAATTTATTCTTGAATTTAAAAAAATAGTGCCTTTTATTCCATCTCTTAAAAAAAATCTATAAAATGAGAACTTCTCATATTGTTGAGAAATTGGAACCGATATTAGAAATTTAAGGAAAGATGTTTTTATGAAAAAGTTTTTTTTTATAGCCGTATTACTGTCAGGTGTAGTTTTTTTGAACAATTGCGACATGGCTTCATCAAAGAACATCGATAAACCAAATATTTTGTTTATTATGGTTGATGATCTGGGTAAGGAATGGATCAGTTGTTATGGTGCTGAGGATATCAAGACTCCTCATATAGATGCTTTGGCTAAAAATGGTATGAAATTTAACAAGGCGTATTCTATGCCCCAGTGTACGCCATCGCGTACCACTTTGCTCACGGGAAAATATCCCTTCCGTACCGGGTGGGTCAATCATTGGGATGTGCCGCGTTGGGGAGTGGGCTACTTTGACTGGAAGCATAAAAGAAACATGACCTTTGCCAGCATCATGAAGACCGCAGGTTATACCACAGCTGCTGCAGGTAAATGGCAGATCAGTGACTTTCGTATAGAACCTCAGGCCATGAAAAAACATGGTTTTGATGACTGGTGCATGTGGACAGGTTACGAGGCGCAAAACAAACCCAGTGGAGCACGTTATCAGAATGCTTATATCAACAGACCTGCTACAGGAAGTAAAGCCTATAAAGGTCAGTTTGGTCCAGATATTTATGTAGATTTTCTGATCGATTTTATGAAAAAAAATAAAGATAAACCCATGATGCTTTATTTTCCTATGGTTCTCACACATGGTCCTTTTGTACCTACGCCGGATGAGCCCAAAGTTGAATCAGATCTTGACAGACACAAAGCCATGGTGCGTTATACAGATAAGCTCGTTGGACGTCTGGTCAAGGCTCTAGAAGACTTGGGACTCCGTAAAAAAACTTTTGTGATTTTCACTACAGATAACGGCAGTGGTGGTAGAGTCAGTGGACACCGCAATGGTCGCTTAGTTAAAGGGGCCAAAGCGAATGAAGTTGAAGCCGGTGTTTGTGAGCCATTTATTGTGAGTTGTCCGAGTGTGGTAGCTTCAAATGTCAGTACTGAAGCCCTGACAGATTTTAGTGATCTGTTACCGAGTTTTGCTGAGTTGGGAGGGGCCACTCTTCCTGAAGGGCTTGTCGTTGATGGCAAATCTTTTGTTCCTCATATACTGGGGAAAGCTACAGATACTCCAAGAGATTGGATACTGGCCATGGGTCATGGTGCAGCCAAACTTGATGAAAAAGGTATCCGTGGTCGACATGATTTTATGTCCCGAGTGATCCGTGACAAGCAGTATAAAGTTTGGGTGGATACAAATAAAAAGATTGTCCGCCTCCATGATTTGATCAAGGATCCCTATGAGGAAACCAATCTCATCAATGTTAAAGGCATGGAAACTGTACTGAACAAGTTCCAGAAAATTTTAGATGCCCAACCCGACAAGGATGCCCGTCCTTTGTATACCAAGCGCCAGGCATTGCCTTGGGATATGAGTCTGAAAATTAATAAGGCAGATAAAAAAAAGAAAGACAAATAATTGAAGGCATGATCAATAAAGAAGAATTTTATGTGAATGAAGATGGCTTTGAGAAAACTTTAGAAGTTCTAGCGGAATTGTTCCCACAGCCAGAGTATTCAATTGGGATAAGGGATTTACCTGATGTTGAATTGATGCCAAAGGTCAAAGGTGTCAAGATGATTGCCGTTATAGGCAATCCTAAAATAAATGACAGTACATTTGACCGTCGGGGATTTGTTGCCTTAATGGAAAATAATATGACGGTGATTATGTTCAACACCAAAACACCTTATATGGGGTTGTTGACCAGCTTGTCGGTGGCTACATTTTTTTTGGTAATGGATATCCAATTTATTTCATGGATGATGATTTTTTCGGCGGCAGTATTTGTTTTTATATACCTGCAACAAATCGCGGAGTTATTTAGAGAAATTAAAAGATGTGAAAAAAAATTCAGTAACACTTATAAATTTCTAGATGTGTTGGGTGTGGAGATCACAAAAGCTTTTTCAGGCTTAAAAGTGAAGTTCGCTAAGGAACGGTTGTCTAACATTTAATTTTTTCTTTATTAAATTTTAGTGGCTATAAAACTCATCCAGTCCATTAACGAATATTTTAATGGCTTGCTCGGTGTAGCCATCTTTATCTCTGAGTATAGTTTTCACTTTGTCAACTTGTTCAAAATAGGAACGGCGTGAGACTTTTTGAATACTTGCCCAGTAAGGGTAAAAATTTTTCATTGCACGTTCGTAACGACTTATCCACATGGCTTTATCACGTTCATTTTTGGCACTATTTATGTTGTTTGTCCAGTGTTGATCCATTTGTTGTCGGGTCTTACTGATAATTTCCGAGGCGTATTTTCTACGATCTAATTTACGTTTGCTTTCAAGGGATTTTCTTTTTCTGAGTACCTCTTTTTCAAAATCCACATTTGGTAGGTAAAACCAAGATTTCCAGCTAGATTTGAGAGTGTCTGGAAAATCTGCTGGGGTCAATTTGAAAAAATTGGAGTCTTCTAGAATTTTTTTAGCAGCTTCTTGGTAAAGAGTTTCGACTAATTTACTACGATTTTGGGGGGTTACTGACATCGCCTTAAGAGCAATGTCCACTTCTGTTGTGAGCCGATCTTTGAGAATTTTTCCTGTAAGTTTTTTTCTGATAAGTTTGGCGCGAATGTCCCCTTCCAATTCTTTGGCAAGACCACCGTCTAAAATGTGAACCATGGTGTCGAATGTTTTGCTGTGTTGATTTGGTTTTTGGTAAAACCATTTTTCCCAATCACTGGCGATTTTTGCGACGTAAGCGGCTTTCATTTTAGGTTTGCAATCGGCTATAATGTCTTTAGCGATAGACATATGGCAATCGTGGTTATAAGATTCTCTTTCTTTTAGAGGAAAATCCAAAAGAAGTCTTTGGGCAGCTAGTTCTCTATTTAAAACAACTATCAAATCTTCGTCCTTAAGATTTTTTTCTGCGAGTAGGATGATCCATTTGTCGCGGAGTTTGTCGAGTTCGATTTGTTTGAGATTTTGATGGGCTTGACGAAGGGAGTTGATGCGGTTTTGGGTGCCATTGTAATAACTGCTTTTCCAGTCTTCAGCTAATTTCTGAATAACATCCGTCAGTTTTTCATTGATTATATTATGTTCTTTGATAAAAGAAATTGTATCTTCGATATGCCAGATGTTGTTTTTGTTGTCGCGCTCAGCTTCAGGAAGGCTGAGAAGTTTTATGCCATATTCTAATTCTTTCTTAAAAACGGTATCGTAATTCAGGCCACTCAATCCTTTGCTAGACAATAAATTGTGGACGGAATTGCTAATTTTTTTATACGCGGCTTCCTCCTGTTTCATTTTTTCGGTGGAGGCTTTGCGTTTTTTGCTGAGAGATTGACTTAAGCTCGTTAAAAATTTTTGACGTAGGGTACTGCCTTTGAGTAGCCAAAATTTCCAGTCTTTGGCTATTTTAAGAATGTCGTTGTGGTGCATGTTTTTGAACTCAGAGGCGGTTCTTAGGTATTTCGAGGCTCTGGCCGTATGCAAATCATCCATTGCTTTTGATCGACTGCCAGAATCTAAAGCGCTGATTTCAAAGAGAATGGCTAATTCGGCTTTAATGCTTTCCTTCAAGTAGCTGCCAGTGATTCCCTGGATTTCTAAAAAATTACTAATTTTTTCTTCGAGTGAGTTATTATTGCTTGCTAGTATCTTTTTTTTTTCTTCTTTGATTATTTTATTGATTTCATCATTTTGTTTACCTTCTCTATGCAGTTTGAATCGGGTGCGTCTTTCCCAGCCTGCATTGATGCTGACCGTACTGATCATTTTGAGGAGATTATTGGGATCCGTCGGGATAATCTTGTTGCTATCAGCACCTAAAATAGAGCTGAAATGTGATACTACTAATAAAACACATAATAAAAAATATCGCATAGTCATTTGTGATTCTCCTGAAAATAATATTAAATAAATCACTAATATAATAGTCTAAAATGTAATGTGGATAAAGGGGGTGTTTTTTGTTTTTTCGGCTTATTTTACCGAGGTTCTTGAGGTGCTATATCAGTGAATATACAAATTTATGAAGATGGGTTATAGCCCTACAGAGCAATACTTTGTGTCACAAACTTAGAATAAATTTTAATTATTTGTGTGACATAAAGTTCATATTTAAAATCTTATAGACCTAGTTCTTGCCAATTTTGCTATGATAGATGTTTGTTTTAGGGGGGGAGAAAACGCGTGCGAATTTCATTTGGGCGGCCTATGATTGATGAGGCTGAAAAAGAAGCGGTATTGGCTGTGATGTCAGGGGATACTTTGGTGCATGGGCCTAAGATGAAGGAATTTGAAGCGAAATTTGCAGAGTTTACGGGCGCGCCTCATGCTTTGGCGCTGTCTTCTTGTACGGCGGGGATGCATCTTTACTATCACGCTTTGGGTATAGGTGTAGGCGATGAAGTTATTGTGCCAGCGCAGACTCATACAGCAACAGCTCATGCGGTGGAATTTGTTGGAGCTAAGCCAGTTTTTGTGGATGCTGAAAGTGAAACCGGTAATATCGATATCGATCAGATTGAAGACAAAATAACGGCCAATACCCGTGTGATTTCTGTAGTACATTTTTTGGGGATGCCTGTAGATATGAAACGTGTGATGGCGTTGGCAAAAAAATATGATTTGAAAGTGGTGGAAGATTGTGCCTTGGCTGTGGGAACACGTTTGGATGGTGTACATGCTGGATTACATGGGGATGCGGGGATGTATTCTTTTTATCCCGTTAAGCATATGACTACAGCAGAAGGTGGAATGTTTATTTGTAATGATCCTGAATTGGCACACAAAATAGAAAAATACCGTGCTTTTGGTGTTGATTGCCATGTGGGGGAGCGTAAAATTCCCGGTGTGTATGATGTGACAATGTTGGGATACAATTACCGATTGAATGAAATTCAATCAGCTATAGGTGTTCAGCAGGTTAAAAAAGTTCCTGCATTTTTAAAATGCCGTAAGGAGAATTTTAATTTTTTGTCTCAGCAACTCAGTAACATAGAGGGAATTCGTTTGTTTCGTGCGGCAGAGGAGGGTGAGGAAAACAGCTACTATTGTTTGTCTATATTGTTGGAGGAATCTTTTTCTTCATCTCGTACGGAGTTTATCAATAAAATGAAGGAGCAGGGAGTGGGAACGTCAGTGTATTATCCCAAACCTGTACCCTACATGAGTTATTACCGAGAGAAATACGGTGAACAACCATTCCCCGTTGCTGCCACAATTTCGGACACTTCGGTGGCTTTGCCTGTAGGTCCTCATTTGACAAGGGAAGATATGACAACGATTACAGAGGCCGTTAAGGAAAGTTTGAAGCAGATATGAATTTTGAAAACAAGCGTATTGCTCTTATCGGTGGTGCGGGTTTTATTGGTCATAATTTAGCCTTGTCCCTGAAAAAAAAGGGGGCCGATGTTTGTATAATTGATGGTTTGCAAGTAAACAATATTTTAGCTTTTGCGGATCCGAACAAACAATATGAAGAAAGAGGGTTGTACCGAGATATGCTTGATCAGCGTATGCAGTTATTGCATCAGGCAAATATTCCTTTTTACACCCACGATGCTAGGGATTATCATGCCCTTTCATTAACGCTAACAGATATCAAACCTCAGGTGATTGTACATTTGGCCGCCGTGGCTCATGCTTTAAGAGCCAACAAAGATCCTTACAGTACCTTTGATCACAGCCTCAGAACATTAGAAAATGCCTTGGATTGTGCGAGGGGAAATGTGGAGCATTTTATATATTTTTCCTCTAGCATGATTTACGGTAATTTTCCTCAAGGCACGGTGACAGAAAATCAACTGTGTGACCCCATAGGGATTTACGGAGCTCTTAAATTTTCGGGTGAAAGAATTGTGATGGCTTACAACCAAGTATTTGATTTGCCTTACACGATTGTTCGCCCTTCGGCTTTGTATGGAGAACGTTGTGTGAGCCAAAGGGTGATTCAAAAATTTATCGAAAGCGCTTTAAAAGGGGAAGAGATTACCATCAATGGAGATGGTTCAGATTGTTTGGATTTTACTTATATTGAAGATCTTGTGGCTAGTATTGAATGTGTTATTTATAGCGACAATTCGCGTAATGAAATTTTTAATACCACTTATGGTCAAAGTCGAAGTTTGTCGGATATGGTGCGGTTGTTGCAGAAGGATTTTCCTCATCTTAAAGTTAATTATCTTCCTAAGGATCGCTTAATGCCTGACCGCGGTACTTTGTGTGTTGATAAGGCAAAAAGTATGATTGGTTATGATCCTCAATTCCCTATAGAAAAAGGGTTACCTCGTTATATCGAGTGGTATCGTTCTTTTTGGGAAGGGATGTCTTAGTGTCTTGTTGTGGAAATAGTTATGGGATTTTTTATTTTAAAATTTCCCAAAATAGCTCTCGGGTTTCCTGTCCTCGGTTGGATTTTTTGGACATGAGAGTTTGTTTAGAGTTTTATGTTGAACGACTAGGGGGAATTTTTAAAATAAAAAATCCCATAACTATTAGGTGGATGAGGGACTACGGCTAAGAATGGGGATGGTTAAGACGTTGCCCTTGCGTGAGGATTTTTGGCTGTCAGATATTTTGGACAAACCCTGTTATCAGATTAGGGTGGATGCTCATGATTTAAGTGATTTTGTTTTGCCTGAAGAGTTGCAAAAAAACTCATTTGCCTTTGCTAAAATTCCGGTGGATGACCTGAAAAGCTGTCAACATTTACAGAGTTGTGGATTTCACTTGGTTGATACTCAGGTGTTGTTTGAAAAAATGGTAAGTTCTTCATCTCTTTTTTGTGAAGGTGTTCGCTGGACAAGAGTTGAAGATAAAAAAGCTGTGAGAGAAGTGGCGTGCAATAGCTTTAGGTATTCTCGTTTCCATGCGGATGCGGTAGTGAGTGTGCTGCAAGCGAATCGTATTAAAAAAGAGTGGGCAGGCAATTATTATGAGGGTCGGCGTGGTGATCATATGGCGGTTGCGGAGCAAGAGGGGGAAATACAAGGTTTTTTACAATTGATTGACACTAAGGGAGATCTGTTGATTGATTTGATAGCGGTTTCTCAAAAATTTCGTTCTCAGGGAGTTGCGAAGTCGTTGATTGCGTTTGTGCAAAACGAGTTGCCAAATAAGAAAAAAATAAAAGTGGGGACACAACTGGCCAACACACCGTCGATACGTTTGTATGAAACAATGGGTTTTACCTTACATTCATCATATTATGTGTTTCATTATCACAAAGATGTTGAATGAAAATTGTAGATCACGATGTGAACAAAAAAGTATTTGTGATTGCTGAAATTGGCAATAACCATGAGGGTGATTTTGAACTGGCTAAAAAAATGGTTCATTTGGCAGCGGATGCGAAGGCGGATGCAGTGAAATTTCAAACGATTGTGCCTGAAAAGTTGGTGTCACAACAACAAAGTGAACGAGTGGCGCAACTGAAGAGATTTCAATTTTCGTATGATCAATTCACCGAATTGGCAAAGGTAGCTGAAGAGTGTGGCCTGATGTTTTTATCGACGCCATTTGATTTGGAAAGTGTGGCTCATTTACAATCCCTTGTTCCAGCCTATAAAATTTCATCGGGTGACAATAATTTTTTTCCACTTCTGCAAGTGGTGGCCCATACAGGTAAACCTCTTATTATCTCTACAGGCCTGACGACTTTGGAGGATATAGCGCGGCTTGTATCGTTTGTGAAGAATATCTGGAAAAATAAGGGGATCACACAGGAAATGGCTTTGCTTCATTGTGTTGTGAATTATCCCACCTCATTGGAAGAGGCTAATTTGCAGGTGATTGAAGATCTCAAAGAGTTTGATGTGGTACCAGGATATTCGGATCACACTCTGGGCATTGAGGCTGTTAAGGCGGCTGTGGCCATGGGAGCCCGAGTGATTGAAAAACATTTCACAATCTCTAAAACCCATTCAGATTTCAGAGACCATCAGTTATCTGCAGATCCAGAGGAATTCACTGAACTTGTGAAGGCTATTCGAACAATAGAAAAAATGAAGGGCCAAGGTCGAGTTAATTTGCCTGATAATGAAAAAGATATTCTACCTCTAGTGCGAAGAAGTATCGTGGCCAAAGAATGTTTGGGGAGTGGGCATGTGTTAAGGTTGGAAGATCTATATTGGGTACGTCCTGGGCAAGGATTGAGTCCCGGATATGAAAAAGAATTGTTGGGGAAAACACTGGTGAGAGCGGTGGCCGCAGGAGAAATGATCCTTTTGGAGGATGTGAAATAGATGTGTGGCATTGCGGGATATTTTGGGACGAGAGAAATTTCAGATAAGTCTTTATCAGATTGTTTGAAAAAAATGAAACATCGTGGCCCTGATGCTTCGGGGATTGCAAAGGAAACACTTCCTGAGGGAAAGCGCCTTTATTTGCTGCATAGTCGTTTGTCTATTATTGATTTGGACCCGCGTTCTAACCAACCTTTTGAGAATGAAAAAGGTATTCTGGTATACAACGGTGAATTGTACAACTACTTAGAATTAAAGGAAGAACTTCAAAATAATAGCTATCCTTTTAAAACGTCTTCAGACACGGAAGTGTTGATGGCTCTTTTACAGGAAAGCGGGGATTATGTGCTAGGGGGATGTGAGGGTATGTGGGCTTTTGCATACTTTGATAAATCAACAAAAAACCTGATCTTGTCACGTGATCGTTTTGGTGAAAAACCTTTGTATATGTATGGCGATAACAGTGGATTGTATTTTGCATCAGAAATAGGTTTTATCACCGCTATGTTGGGCAAATCTCTTTCTGTCAGTTATGATCAAATTTCACGTTATCTTGTAAATGGTTACAAATCTTTATACAAAACATCAACAAGTTTTTTTAAAGGTCTCAAAGAATTAGACAAAGGATCGTCGTTGACGGTTACTGCATCGGGTGCCGCAACCAGTCGCCGTTATTGGAATGTGGATGTGCCCATTCAAGAAGAAATGAGTTGGGAAGAGGCTATCGTAGGTGCCAGAGAAACGCTCTTTCGTTCGATCGAAATTCGCTTGCGGGCGGATGTTCCTATGGCCTTTTGTTTGAGTGGGGGGATTGATTCTAATGCCCTTGTGGGAATTGCTAAAAAAGTGTTTGGTTATGATGTGCATGGTTTTACCATTGTGAATGAAGATGTCCGCTATGAAGAACGGGATATGGTTAACTTAGCTAAGGAAGATTATGGAATACAGCATACAGAAATTCCTGTGGATACCGCTCATTTTTTAGAAAAATTACGTGAACAACTGCGACAACACGCATCCCCTATAAGTACGATTACTTATTATGCTCAATGGCGCTTGATGGAAGCGGTAGCTCAGGCGGGTTATAAAATTTCTGTTAGCGGCACGGGAGCTGACGAATTATTTTCAGGTTATTACGACCATCATCTGGCTTACTTAAAAGAAGTTAAAAAATATCCTAACCTCTATGCCAGTTCTTTAGATAACTGGGAAATTCATGTTAAAGGTTTGGTGCGGAATCCATTTTTATCTGACCCTGATTTGTTTGTGAACAACCCCAATCACCGGGATCATATTTATCTGGGAGCGAAAGAGTTTCGATCTTGTTTGACACAACAGTGGTTTGAGCCCTTTGAAGAAGAAAAATACCATGATGATCTTTTGCGTAACAGGATGATGAACGAAATGTTTCACGAATCCGTTCCAGTGATCTTGCATGAGGACGATCTCAATGCCATGAGTTTTTCCATAGAAAACCGTTCGCCATTTTTAGACTGTGGGCTCTATGATTTTTGCGCTTCCATTCCCACGCGACATTTGGTGAGTAAAGGTTTGGCTAAATCCGTATTGAGAGAAGCCTGCCGTGATATTGTGCCTAATGAGATTTTAGACAATCCGAGAAAAGTGGGATTTAATGCACCATTACTCTCTTATTTAGACACACAAGATCCAAGGGTAATGAATGAGTTGTTGGAAGACAGCCCCATTTTTGAGATGGTGAAAAAAGATAAAATAAAAGATATGTTAAGCCAAAAAGAATTGCCTAATAGCCAAAGCAAATTTCTATTTAATTTTTTGAATAGTAAAATATTCTTAGAGATGTACTCTTGAAATATTGCAGCCGTTGTGTTCTTCCCGATAGTCGGCCTCATCTGAGTTTTGATGAAGAAGGCGTGTGTAATGCCTGTCGCAGTTTTGAAAGCCGTGGAAAAATTAATTGGGTTGAACGTGCGAGATCTTTTGAACAAGTGATCTCGCATGCCAAAGAAAAATCTAGTGGTTATGATTGTTTGATTCCCGTCAGTGGAGGTAAAGACAGTACATGGCAAGTGATGACTTGTTTGGATCATGGTTTAAAACCTTTGGCCGTGACATGGAGAACACCGGGCCGCAGTGCTTTGGGTCAGGCGAACTTAGATAATTTGATTGCTCTAGGCGTGGATCATATCGATTACAGTATTTCACCGAATGTGGAAAAAGTATTTATGTTGGAAGCCTTCAAAAAGTTGGGTTCTACAGCCATTCCCATGCATATGGCTCTTTTTGCCATACCTCTTCAGTTGGCTGAAAAATTTTCTATTCCTCTTGTCGTGTGGGGAGAAAACTCGGCCTTTGAATATGGGGCCAAGGAGGAAGAGCATAAAGGTTTTGAGTTGAATCGTGAATGGCTCAAACATTATGGTGTGACACATGGAACAACGGCCGAAGATTGGGTGTCAGAGAAGTTGTCTCGAAAAGAATTAACCGCGTATTTTCTTCCAGAAGAAACCAAGATGGAGGAGAAGGGTATTAGAGCCATTTTTTTAGGTCACTATATTTCTTGGGATCCTCAAAAAAGTTTGAGTGAGGCTAAAAAAAAGGGTTTCATATCTCGCTTGTCAGGCCCCAAGACAGGTTTGTACGATTATGCGGATATTGATGATGACTTCATCTCTTTGCATCATTTTTTGAAATGGTATAAATTTGGTTTCACTCGTTTGTTTGATAATCTTTCTTTGGAAATTCGTTTTGCTCGCCTTAGCCGAGAAGAGGCGGTGGAAAAAATTCGTCAAACAGGTTTGCAGATACCCTATAAAGATATTGAAAAATTTTGTGAATATGTCGGCATTGAAGATAAAGAGTTTTTCGAAATTGCGGAACAATTTCGTGATAAAAAAATATGGCAGAAGAAGGGGGAGTGCTGGTCACTTCCTCATTTTTTGATTGATGATTGGAGTTGGTCGTGAAATTTAATCCACAAAATCCTCCCCGCGAGTATGAAGCCGGTTTTGAACACAAGGTCAATATCCATGATTGTGGAGAAATTGAGTTATTGGCTGACGAACAAGTCACCTTCAGCAATGAAGCAGGGAACGAATATGATTTGGCTCGTAAATCTTGGGGTTATTATGCCACGCCTTCCATCAATGGACGTTTGAAAAAATTCAATTTCAAAACAGCTTTGGCTAAAAATAGATTAGGTTATTTTTTTGTGCTGTTGGTGGAGGAGGGTAAAGAACAAGATTTTGAGAATTATCTCAGGCTTGAAAAAATGCATTTAATCACATGGCTAAATGATGAAGACTCACTTAAAAAAATAGAATCGGTTTTTAGTGAATGATAAAGACATGTCTTTTTTGTCAGGGTCATCATTTCGAACAGGTTTTCGATTATACCGCGCCACCTGAAGGAGAAGTGGTTTTTGATTTTTCTTCTTCAGGAGCATATTCTAGGCAGCTGATTTGTTGTCATAGTTGCGGGCATTATTATAGTACACACACAATGGATATGTCAGCTTTGTATGAAGGGGCTTATGTGGATGCTACCTACAAACAAGGACTCAAAAAAACATTTGATCGCATCAATGCTCTGCCACCCGAGCAATCGGATAATGTGGCCCGTGTCAAAAGAATTATTGCCTTTGCTGAAAAACAAAAAATGTCTTCATCACCAAGGTTACTGGATATAGGTTCGGGTTTAACGGTGTTCCCTTACAGAATGAAGGAGGCCGGATGGCAATGCACGGCACTAGATCCCGACCCCCGTTCAGGAGAGCATGCCCGTGAAGTGGTGGGGGTCAAAACAATCACGGGAGTTTTTTCTGAAGTGAAGATTGAGAATAAATATGAGGTGCTCACATTAAACAAAGTGTTGGAGCATGTGGTAGACCCCATTGGTATGTTGTCATCATGTCCTTCAATTCTTGAACCTGAAGGTTTTGTGTATATTGAATTACCTGATGGAGAAGAGGCTATAAAAGAAGGGGCTTGGCGAGAAGAATTTTTTATTGATCACCATCATGTTTTTAGCAATGATTCGATGATCAGATTGTGCCAGTTAGCAGATTTTGATGTGGTAGAGTCGGGACGCTTGCGCGAAGCCAGTGGCAAATTTACCCTTTGGGCTTTTCTGAGTTTGTAGGTGAGTCTTGGCTTAGCACTTACTTACAGGTTTGAGTTCAGACTCGATTAAAGAGACCAGGCGTTTTAATTCCGTATAATCAAAGGGTTTGGGCAGATACCCTACAACATTATTGTAACCATTAAGTTGTTTTTTGATAATATTGATGTCGTGACCGCTGATGATAACGGTTCTCACATTTTTGCAGGCAAAATTCAAAGCTTTAACCACATGTACGCCATTCAAACCTGGAATGATGTAGTCCAGAAAAATGTAATCAGGTGCTTCGTTGAGGGCTATTTCAACAGCCTTATCCCCATTGTTAGCGACGATGACTTCGTAATCTTTTGAAATAAAGAATCCTTTTAGAAATAAGCATATATTCTCATCATCATCAACAATCAGTACTTTCATGAGGTCCCAACTTTATTTTTTCATCTATATTATAATCATTGTATACGAAAAAGAGTAGCTCTTGTATTTATCAAAACCTTATTTTCATTGAAAAAATCACAATTTTATGATTTTATACATTTTATTGAGATAGGGGAAATGCTTAATGTTAAATGTTCTTTCGCTTCAATTGGATCATATGTCCGCTTGTGCTTGGTTGCGATTATACGCTCCTCTTATCAAAGTCGATGAATTGGAAGGCTGTGCTGTTGATTTTGCCGTCAAAAATGATGGGCAAAACACCCTGCTGAGTTTCTCTGTGAATCAGGTTGATATTGCGATATTTCAACGTCATTTCAAGATAGATGCCTGTTCTGATGTGTTTTATAGCTTGTTAATAAATGATATTCCTATTATTTTTGATATCGATGACAATTTGTTGAATCTTCCTTTATCACATCCTGACAAGGTTATTTTTGATGATCTTGAAGAACATACTTTGCTTCTTTTGAGCATTGCAGATGTGGTGACGGTGAGTACGCCTGAATTGAAAAAATTGTATGCCCCTTTTTGTAAAAGGGTTGAAATAATCCCCAATCATGTGGACCCCAAACTGTGGGATCGCAGCTGTCGCTGGAGTTTTGGAGAAAAAGTGATTATGGGTTATGCAGGTTCAGCCACTCATCATAAAGATCTGGAGATGATAGAAGATGTGCTGATCAATCTTATGGATGAATATCCAGATAAGGTAGAAACACATTTTTGGGGTTTTTGCAGTGATAGACTTAGAAAACATCCTTCTGTAGTGGTTAAGTCAACTTTCACGGTGGACTACAACACATATGCTAAGGAATGTCAGAAAGGAGATTTGGATATTGCTCTGGCTCCATTGGTAGATAATGTTTTTAACAGAGGAAAAAGTGCCATCAAATGGTACGAGTATTCTATTGGTTCAGTTCCAGGTGTCTATTCCCGTATCCCTTCTTATGAAAATCTTGTTGATCAGGGAGAAAATGGTTTTCTCTGTGAGGGAGATACGGCTGAATGGTACCGTTGTCTTAAGGAGTTGATTGAAAATAAAGAACTCAGACAAAAGATGGGCGATCGCTGTCGATCTCGTGTGATTGAAAAACATAGTTTAGATAATGCGGCTACGAGTTGGGAAGATCTTTTGTTTTCACTACCACCCAAAAAAGTGGTTCAAGAAACATTACCTTTGGTTTCTATTATTATTCCTATTTATAACCGATCAGATCTCACGCGGCAGTGTCTTCGGTCAATCTTTGATACACCCTCTCAAGTGTCTTTTGAGGTAATTGTGGTGGATAATGCCTCACAAGATGATAGTGTAGAGATGTTGAGAGAGTTTGCCGGTAAAATTAGGTTGATTCGTTTCAATAAGAATGCAGGCTATTCTAAGGCTAATAATCGTGCAGCGGACGTGGCCCTAGGGCAATTATTAGTGATGTTGAATAATGATACGGTGGTACAAGAGCACTGGTTGGATGCTCTTGTTAGATGTCATCAGGAAACGGGGGCTCATTTAGTGGGGGCACGTTTGTATTATCCAGATGCTTCATTGCAGCATGCTGGGATAGCGATTTATCCTCATGATAAAAAACCCCATGTGATTTATTGTGGTTTGCCTTCAGAACATCCTGATTTTGAAAAGTTGACGGGTATTAGGCGACCTTTTCAAATGCTGACAGCAGCATGTTGGTTGGTCACAAGAGAAAGTTGGAAATCTTTGAAAGGCTTTGATGAAGCTTTTGTGAATGGTTATGAAGACTTGGATTTTTGTTTGAGACTTGGTGAAAGTGGAGGGGTACTGATGTATGAACCTCAGGCTAAAGTGATTCATTATGAGAGTCAAAGCCCTGGTCGGGGGCAACATACCACTCATAATGAGGAACTTCTTTTTTCACGTTGGCGCCACAAATGGAATTATGACTTAGATGTGTACCTTTCAGAAGATGGTATGCAGTATGATTCTCAAAAGGGATTCTTTCCCAAGGACGATTGGTCAATTTTAGAGGCTAATCTTAATGCGTTATTTGAACGAAATAAAGAATTGTCTGAAAAGATGCTACTTCATCGCAGTGGTTGGGGGAGACGTTTTTGCGAAGTGTTGAAAGGCCCTAGCGTGAAAGTGATGTTTGAGGGTAAATGGCTGACACTACACTCGATACGTGACCCTAAGCGTGAGGCACAACGATTGGCAAAGCAGTGTTTGAAAGAACACGGGAGGGAGAAGATTTTTGGAGTTTTGGGTTTTGGTTTTGGTTGGCATGTCGAAGCCCTTTTAGAGAAATTACCTGAAGACGCTCAAGTGAATATAAAGATTGTGGATGATTTGATTTTTCATTTGGCTTTAGAATCAAGAGATCTCTCAGAGTTGATCTCAGATCCGCGTGTGACATTTGTTGATAGTATTGATAAAATTAATTATCTATTGCCGGTATTTAAGGGTATATTGAACTAAAGGTGAGATTATGAAAATAACAGATTTAGTATCTTTTAAAAACGAAGAATTGACAGATTTTTCGCTTAAAGAAAATGCAGAGGCGATGCGTTTGGCCCTCAAAAAAAGAAGGAAAACTTTAGGGAAACATCAAGATATTTGTATAGATGGTAAAGAAGAGGTGACGGAAAAATGTATCACCTCTGTCAATCCTGCCAATATTAAAGAAGTGATTGGAACAGTGGGATCTGCCTCTGCAGAGCAGGCCCATCGTGCGATTGAGTTGTCTCACAAAAAATTTTCTGAGTGGAAATATTCTTCACTAGAAGAAAGGGTACAGCTTCTTTTGAAAACGGCTTCTTTGATGAGAGAGCGGAAAAATGATATTTCAGCTTTGATGGTGTTGGAAGTAGGCAAGAGTTGGGCAGAGGCAGATGCGGATAGTGCAGAGGCTATTGATTTTTTAGAATATTATGCGAGACAAGCCTTGCGTTTGGATCAGCCGGAAGAGCTTGTTCCTTTGTCGGGAGAAGAAAATGTATTGAGTTACATTCCCTTAGGTGTAGGCGTGGTGATTCCCCCTTGGAATTTCCCTTTTGCTATTCTTGCAGGAATGACATCGGCGGCCTTGGTGTGTGGTAATACCGTTGTTCTCAAGCCTTCCAGTGATGCTCCGATGATTGCTGCAGAATTTGTTAACTTGATCACAGAAGCGGGTATTCCAGAGGGAGTGTTGAATTTTTGCCCTGGTGGAGGTAGTGAAATTGGTGATGTGTTGGTGGATCACCCCCAAACACGCTTTATCTCTTTTACAGGATCAAAAGAAGTGGGGTTGAGAATTGTAGAAAGAGCGGCGCGCCCACATAAAGATCAGATCTGGATCAAAAGAGTGGTGGCTGAAATGGGCGGCAAAGATTCAATTGTGGTGGATGAGGATGTTGATATTGAATCTGTTGTTGAAGGTACTTTGGCTGCAGCTTACGGTTTTAGTGGGCAGAAATGTAGTGCATGTTCCCGAGTTATTGTTCATGAAAAAATTTACGATAAATTTCTCCAGCGGCTGGTGGAGGTGGCTAAAGAAAAAATTAGCGTGGGAGATGTGGAAGGCAATAATTGTTATATGGGAGCCGTCTCTAGTGCACAGGCTTATAAAAGCATTCTCAATTACATTGAAATTGGGAAAAAAGAAGGCCGTTTGATGGTTGGGGGGGGAGCGGTAGGAATTAAAGGGTGGTTTATCGAAGCGACTATTTTTGCAGATGTCTCCCCTGAAGCCATAATCTCTTTAGAAGAAATATTTGGCCCTGTACTGGCTGTTATCAAATGCGCGGATTTTTCAGAAGCCTTAACTATTGCTAATAACACGAATTATGGTTTGACCGGGGCTGTGTACAGTAATAATGCTGAACATGTGCAAAGGGCTAAAAAAGAGTTTCATGTAGGTAATTTGTACATCAATCGCAAATGCACTGGAGCTCTTGTAGGGGCTCATCCTTTTGGTGGTTTTAATATGTCGGGTACAGATTCAAAAGCTGGGGGGTATGATTATTTGCATCAATTTAGTCAAGCTAAATTGATAAGTAAAAAGATATAACGGTTCACGATTTTTTGAGCATTTTTTTGAGTTGATATCCTATAAACCAAGTGCCAGCAATCATTATAATTGAGCTGGATATTAAACCAAAAATACCTTTAAAAACGTTGTTGAATGTCCATTCGCTTATGGCGGTATACATGGTATAATAACCAAAGCAGGTCAACGGCAGAGCCGAGACAATAAACAACAGGCATGACAGACGGGAAACTTTTTTGGGGAATTCATAATACCTATAGTGAGGGTTTGCTTCATGATGGTAAGCACCTAGTACAATAATTTTTGAAAAATAATCATTCGTTAGGGTTTCAAAGTCATACAAATCTTCTAGTTGCTCAGAGGCATGATGAACTTTTCTCATGTCAATAATAAGCCAAGAATTGTTTTTATCGTTCTTTTGAAGAGCAGTTGTTTTTTTTATTATTTTATTGTTTAAATATTTTTTAAGTTCTTCACTGTCTTCAATATATTTTTTACGAGTTGCTACAATGGCCGAGCTGTATTTTTCTGATTTTTCAATGTTGATAAAGTTGACGCCAAATTTGTGCAATTCAGTAGTAGAAAAATAACCTTCCTGTTGTTGGTCAAGCAGTTTTTGAATAGCAGTTATCTGTTGTTCGCTGTTGAAGTTGTTGTCGGTGTTGAGGGCCGTGTGGATAACCGCTGTTCTATGTTTGGATGCGAGATAGTGTTCTATAGACGATTTTACTTTTTTTAGTTTGTCAGAGGTTTTACTGTCTTCCTTGTAGAGAAAATCGACAATATCAATATTTATGTTGTGCCCTTCATGTGTGACATTGAACTTGGGGTGATCACTGAATTTTTTAAATTCAAGATAAGGGTAGTTTTTATGAAAATGCACAAAAGAAGAGAATTCTTCTAATTTTCTTTCGTTGTTAATGCTTGTGAGAGTAGTTTCAAGAACAAGTTTATGAATCCCGGCGATATCCTGAGATTTCAATTTTTCTAGAAGGGCTTCCGCTTGTTGCTTGATTAGGCTGTCTTTTTTTAGCATGGGATTATTTTCTCATATATAAAATAAAAAAAAAGGTAACTACTCAGGTTTCTAGTAAACGTACAAAATTCATCAGTTAATGTCGAAAAAGGTCGATATTTTCTAAGAGATGTCAGAATTACCAAATTTATCAGATTTAAGTCACGAGCAAAAAGATGAAT
>Ga0316192_10000608_pt1 | contig 26326 bp, 27 predicted proteins | sample MerIslwburrow_MG_FD_204931 | JGI IMG/M metagenome (GOLD analysis project Ga0316192, IMG submission 204931) | Coastal sediment microbial communities from Maine, United States - Merrow Island worm burrow | ecosystem: Environmental > Aquatic > Marine > Coastal > Sediment | place: USA: Maine...
GGTCACCCGCAGGGAGGAGCACCGGAGGCAACCTTGCAGGTTGTTGAGGAGCGACGAGCGAGGACTTCCCTGAGATGGCGGGCGATCTCCGCTAGATGCCGTGGGGCTCATGAATAATGCGGGCTAGAGCCAGCTCGACCCCGCGAAATCGTTTGTCAGGACTTCTGATGCGCCCCCACTACACCGCCGACCCGAGGCTGGTGCTCGTGCTGGTGTTGACGGTCTTCGGTGCCTTCGCCTGGCTGACTCGACACCCAGACTCGGAGGCCTTGCGCCAGGCCGAGAGTTGGCCTGGCGTCGGACCTCTGGCCTCCAGGTTCAAGGCGGCATATGCGTCGCCGACTCGAGCCACCCAGGTGATTCGAGGCGGTGACGACACGAGAGGGGAAGTCGGAAATGAGCGGATCGTGACCGAGTGGGTGGTTCCGGATCGGGTGAGCGCCCGACCTCAGGTTTGGCTCGAGCCAGGCACCCAGGTACAGGTCTCTCCACATGCTGCGAGCGAGGTGCTGGCCACGGTCGAAGCACTCGGCAACTACTCGGTTGTCGGACGGCGTGGTGATTGGTTTCACATTTACAGCTACTCCTTGGATCGTGGGATCCTGGAAGGCTGGGTCTACCTGGAGGCCTACGAGGAGCCCTCCGCCGAGCGGCTGCTACGGGCTGAACCCGTCTTGCCGATGGCCGCGGTGCCACCGGACACCCTGAAAGTGGAGCGGGCCCGATCCTTCATGCTGGAAGGTGGAGTCGAGCGGCGCTGTGGACCCTACATCCTCTACACCGACGTCGAGGCAGAAAGGATGCCTGAACGGTGCGGCCAGCTGGCCAGCCGCCTGGAGGAGGTCTACCGTGAGCGGTTCGGTCTCAATCCGATCGGCGAGCCGGCCGAGGCGATCTTCTTGTTTCGCGCTCAGGACGTCTATCGGGGGTTCATCTCTGAGGACGAGGCGGAGCCGGCCGAGCGCGCTGGACACGCAAGCCCATCGCGGGGATATGTGGCCCTCTATTCCGAAGACCTGCCTCGGGAGGCGGTGACCTCCACTCTGATTCACGAGTTGACACACCTGATCAATCGAAGAGCTCTCGGTCCTGCTTTGCCTCCGTGGCTGGACGAGGGACTGGCAGACGATCTGGCGGAGTCCCGGTTGGACGAGTCCGGTCGCCCGGTGCCAGGAGGGCTGAGTGGCTATGGCCAGGCGTCCGGGACCGCCATGCAGCACTTCGGCGGAACGGTTTCCCCTGGCAACCTGATCGCAGCTTTAGATGGCACGGGTCTACCAGATCTTCGTCATTTGGTGCAGATGGGGTCGGATGAGTTCCATGAAGCGCCGTATGAGGCGCTCCGTTACGCCCTGAGCGCCTCTTGGGTCCGATTTCTATTGAGTGACGCACCGGGCTCCGATCCGGCCGGCTTCCGCGCCTATCTGGCGGCGGTAGCCAGCGGGGAGATCATCACACCCGATCTGCTGGTGCAGCACGTGGGCGGCGACTGGTCGGAGCTGGAAGCGGGATTTCAAACCTGGGTGCGATTCCAGACAGCGCCGCTCCCGAGAACCCTCACCGTCGACCGCTAGGAGTCGGGAGACGGTGGGCTGAGGGGCTCTTCTTCTCGCCAGGCTGCTTCGCCGTCGGAGTACCATTCACGCTTCCATATGGGAGCTTCGCGCTTGAGTCGTTCGAGAGCCGCCCGGCTGGCCTCGTAGGCCGCGGCGCGGTGAGCGGCAGCGGCAGTAATCACTACACTGCTTTCACCCACGGCCAGAGTACCGAGACGGTGGACGATGTGTACCCGGAGTCCTTCGGTGGCAGATTCCAGCTCGCGGGCTATTCTCTCCAGAGCGGCTTCGGCCATGGGCTTGTAGGCTTCGTAGGTGAGGCGCACGACCTCCCGGTCTTGGTGATGATTGCGGACCGTTCCTACGAACAGGACGGATGCGCCGCAGTCTGCGGGAATGGTCTCCCTCACCAGCCCAGCAATGTCTATCGGATCTTCCGCGATCAGAGCTCGAGCTGGGCGACCGCCAGAAACCGGCGGCAGCAACGCCACTTCCGCCCCTTCGTGTAGCTTCGCGTCGGGACCCACCAACTCGCCATCGATGGCCACCGCCAGTCGATCCCAGATCGGGACCAGATCAGGATAGTTCCGTGACAGCGTCCTCTTCAGGCTCTCCAGGCCGTCGTCCGCTGGTAGATCGAGCTCGATTTCGCTTGCGCCAACGGCGGTTGCAGCACTGGCAAAGGCAAGAACACGGATCTTCACAGCCGGAATGGTAGCACCCGGCCAGATGCGGAGAAACGAGGAGAATGGAACTCGGGCTTATAATGGCGGACTCTGCAAGGAGATCGAATTGACAATCCTGGAGAGCAGACTCAAACGGGACGACGAGTTCCAGCGCCGGCTGGACCACTGGCGCACTACGCTCAAGGATCTCCGGAGTCAGGAGGCCGAGATCCACCTCGGAGGTGGCGTCAAGGCACTCAAGCGCCAGCAAGACAAGGGCAAGATGTCGGCTCGCGAGCGCGTAGCGGAGTTGTGTGATCCGGACTCCGAGTTTGTCGAGCTGGGCCTGTGGGCGGCCCATGGGCTCTACGAGGAATATGGAGGAGCACCTGCCGCCGGAGTCGTCACCGGGATCGGCACGATCCATGATCGCGATGTCGTAGTCGTGTCCAACGACGCGACCGTAAAGGCCGGCGCCTGGTTCCCCATGACCTGCAAGAAGGTCCTGCGAGCCCAGGAGATAGCGCTCGAAAACCGTCTACCCATCGTCTACCTGGTGGACTCGGCTGGAGTCTTCCTACCGCTGCAGGACGAGATCTTTCCCGACAAAGAGCACTTCGGTAGGGCCTTCTTCAACAACGCTCGTTTGTCGGCCGAAGGTGTCTTCCAAATGGCGGCCATCATGGGACCTTGCGTGGCGGGAGGTGCATACCTGCCCATCATGAGCGATGAGTCCCACATCGTGGAGAGTGAAGGGTCGATCTTCCTGGCAGGTCCCCATCTGGTCAAGGCAGCCATCGGTGAAGAGATCGGCAACGAAGAGCTGGGTGGTGCGATGGTGCAGTGCGACATTTCTGGAGTCGTCGACCACCGACACCCCGACGACGCGAGCTGCCTGGCCAAGATCCGCAGCCAGTTCGAGCAGCTGGCCAGGGGTGAAACAGCACCCTTCGCCCGTCGAGAAGAGCGTGAGCCTCTGTATGCGGCCGAGGAGATCTACGGCATCGTTCCCGACGATCATTCACGCCCGTACGACACGCACGAGCTCCTGGCCCGGCTGGTGGATGCCAGCGAGTTCGACGAGTACAAGGCCACATACGGCAAGACACTCGTTTGCGGAACGGCATGGATCAAGGGTTGGCCGGTGGGAATTCTGGCCAATCAGCGATCCATTGTGGCCCGCAAGACGGGCACTGGCAACCAGGACAGGGAGCTGCAAATAGGCGGTGTCCTTTACTCGGATTCGGCCGACAAAGGGGCCCGGTTCGTAGAGCTCTGTAATCAAAAGAAGATCCCTTTGGTCTTCCTGCAGGACGTGACCGGCTTCATGGTTGGCAGCCGAGCCGAGCAGGGAGGAATCATCAAGAGCGGTGCGAAGATGGTCAACGCCGTTGCCAACTCGGTGGTGCCCAAGATCACGCTGTTCGTTGGCAACTCCTTCGGGGCAGGCAACTACGCCATGTGTGGCAAGGCGTATGGCCCTAGATTCCTCTATGCATGGCCCTCGGCCGCCATCGCGGTCATGGGAGGAGAACAGGCCTCCAAGACGCTCTTGGCAATCCAGCTCAAAGGGCGCGGCGAGGACGTTTGGGAAGAGGAGAAGAACGAGCTCCTGTCCAGAATCCAGGAACGCTACGCCAAGGCGACCGACCCACGCTATGCTGCTGCACGCCTCTGGGTCGACGCCATCATCGATCCCAAGGACACTCGCCAGGTCCTGGCTCGCTCGTTGGCCTGCGCCGCACAGAATCCACGAATCGGCGAGTTCAAGACCGGGGTGCTGCAGACCTGAAGTAGCAGGTCGGTTTCCTCACCATGAGCCACAAATTCCTCGAGACGAAGCAGGAAAGGGATCTCCTCCGGGTGACCCTGAACGATCCAGCTCGTGCGAACGCCCTGTCTCCGGGTTTGGTGGAAGCCTTGACCGAGCTCTATGAAAGCGATCTCCGAGCCAAGGGAATCCGAGCTGTCTTGTTGGGCGCCGCCGGAAAGCACTTCTCGGCCGGCGCCGATTTGTCGCACCTGGGGAACCTGCTGGATGCCGGGCCCGAGGCGAACCGAGAGGATTCCGGCCGTCTGCGACACCTTTTCGAGTCGGTACTGCGGCAGGAGGCGCTGACAGTGGCGATGGTCCAGGGCGCTTGCGTGGCCGGTGGCTGCGGCCTGGCCACGGCACACGATTTCGTGGTGGCCACGGCGACGTCCCGTTTTCTCTACAGCGAGGTGCGAATCGGCTTCGTAGCTGCCCTGGTCGCGACCTATCTGCCACTGCGCATGCGCGGCTCGGACATCCGAGAGATGCTGCTCAACCCGGAGTTCGTCACGGCGCAAAAGGCTCTCGACACCGGTCTCGTCAACCGGGTCGTAGCCGAAGGCGAGCTGCGCGATGCGGGCGAACAGCTGGCGATCGGAATCCTCGAGAGGGCGAGCTCGGAATCGGTCGCGCGCACCAAGCGGCTTCTGTTGGAGGTCCAGGGGCTACCCCTGGAGGAGGCGCTGCAGCGGGCAGCCGTCGCCAACGCGGAAGCGCGGGCGACCGAGGACTGTAAGCACGGAATCGCGACTTTCCTTGCAACCAAGGCACCGCCCTCGTGGCGAGAGTCTGGAGAGTAGACCCTCCGGCAGTCACTTCGCAGGGTGCATGTCATGAATTCGTTCCGTCCCCGGCTGATTCTCTTCGATATCGATGGCACCCTTCTCAAGGGTGGACGTCGTCCGCGCCGGTGGTTTGGCGAGTCTCTCCAGAGTGTCTACGGCCAGGCTGGCGACATCGACAACCACAGCTTCTCAGGCAAGACGGACCCACAGATCGTCACCGAGTTGATGCAGGGAGCCGGAGTCTCTGAAGAGCGGATTCTCAGCCTTCTGCCCGATCTCAAGGAGGTCTATCTCGGTCGCATGAGAGAGCAGCTTACGGCTGATGACATGAAGCTCCTGCCGGATGTCGTAGCCGTGCTCACGAAGCTCGAAGAGGCTTCCGACGTGACTCTTGGGCTACTGACGGGCAACTGGGAGGGCGGAGCCCGGAGCAAGCTCGCCTGCTTCGACCTGAATCGGTTCTTTCCGTTTGGTGCCTTCGGGGACGACCGGGCCGATCGCTCCGACCTACCCCCGGTGGCGCTGGAGCGGGCCTTGCAGGATCGGGGTCGCCCCTTCGATCCACGAGAAACCCTCATTGTGGGCGACAGCCCGCAGGACGTTGCCTGCGCCCGGGCCCATGGCATCAGGGCGGCTGCGGTGGCCACGGGATACACGTCCCGCGAGCATCTCGAGGCGATCGGTGCCGATTGGGTTCTGGCGGAGTTGGGGGAGGCCGAGCGAATCCACCCGATGTTTGGGTCTTGAAATCCTGTCAGCCAGGTCAGCCGAGGTATGTCCGGAACCACTGTTGAGTGGCGTTGAGGGCCTCTATCAGCTGCGGCGTGGGGCCGTCGAAGGGGTGCTTGACACCGAAGGTGTGGTTGCCGCCCCGAATCAGGTTCAGCTTGCAGGGTGCGGCCGCATGGGCAGCGAGTAGACGGGCCTCGTTCACGGGCACGGTCTCGTCCTGGTCGCCGTGCAGAATCAACCATGGAGCCAGCCTGGCAGAGCCTGCAGCCTGCGGATCGAGGTGGTGCCGGAATCTCTCCAGGTCCTCGAGAACCAAGGCATCGACAGCCAACTGTTGGCCCGTGCGGCCATTGACCACAGTGACGTACCCACATCGTCGCCAGGCCTCCTTCTCCTCGGGCGTCAGGCGGTCGAAAGTGCTCACCGCCGCCCAGGTGACAAGGGCGCGGAGTCTTCTGCGCCAAACGTGCCGGGCTGCGGCCAGCGTGGCGATTCCGCCACCGCGACTGTGCCCGTACAAGCCGATCCTCTCGGGATCGACCAAGCCTTCCCCTATCTCGGTACCCAGCGCTGCCAGGACCCTGTCCAGGTCTCTCAGGTCCTGGCTGAAAGTGGCGTGGCCGAAGGCCTCCGTGTCGGTGACGAGCTCATCGCCGGGCCTCATTCCAGAGCCCGTGAAGTTGAATCGGACCACGGCGAATCCTCGCTCCGCCAGCAGCTCTGCCAGATAGGGAAAGAACCCCCAGTCCATGAAGCCTTTGAAGCCGTGACAGACGACAACCGTCGGCCTAGGGCCAATCTGTTGCGGGGTATGGATGACCCCGAGCAGGTCTCTGCCGTCGCCTGTTCGGAGGCCAAAAGGCCGGATTTCGGACATCGGCGCATTGTACCTGTCGAGCCAGGGTGAGGGGCACAGTTGACCGGTTGGTAGACTCTTGACATGCCGGATTCTCCTCGAGTGCCAGCCAAGTCCCATGCCAGCTCGGCGTTGCTACGGGGTCTGGGAGGCGAGTTGATGCGGCTCGATGAGGGCACCGAGGTAGTCTCTAACTACGGTTCCGTGGAGGCCGAGTACGAGGCTCTGGTGGACGGGGTCGGAGTCGTAGCTCGCAATTGGCCCGACACTCTGCGTGTTCGTGGTGAGGATCGGGTGACGTACCTGAATGGAAAAGTGACCTGCGAGATCGCTGGGCTCGGGCTCGGCGAAGGCGCCTATGGCTTCGTCCTCGATGCCAAAGGGCACATTCAGGCAGACACCACCATCAGAGTGCTCGAGGACTCCGTTTGGCTCGAGCTTCCCGCTGGCCAGGGTCCCCGGCTCCTCGATCACCTGAAGCGCTTCATCGTCATCGATCGTGTGGAGATCGAGCCGCTCAAGGGTCTGATGCCGCTGACGCTCGTCGGCTCGCAGGCGCGAGCCGCTCTCGAGTTGGTCTTCGAGCCCGCCCTGTTGCCGGATCGCCCGTGGCAGGTTCGTCACCTGGCGATCGAGAGCGAGAGTGGCGGCGAGGTTTTGGTCTCCTCGGACGGGCGTTGGGGCGTACCCGCCCTGACGGTTTGGCCGCCGGCTGCCGATGCCGAAGCGCTCGTCAGCCGCCTGCTGGATGCAGGTCGACCTTTCGGGGCGAGACTGGTTGGATACCAGGCTCTGGATCGGTTCCGTATCGAGGCCGGGATCCCGTGGTTCGGAAGGGATTTCGGAGAGGCCAATCTGCCGCAGGAGACCGGTGAAGACGAAGCGGTCAGCTACTCCAAGGGCTGCTATCTGGGACAGGAGGTGGTGGCTCGATTGCACTACAGAGGCCAGGTCAGCAAGCTCCTCTGTGGGCTCGCTATCGACCTGGACGAGGTCCCCGGCCCGGGATCGGTGCTCTCTCTCGAGGAAAGACCGGCCGGCACATTGACCAGCGCTACCTTCTCGCCTCGATTGGGCTCGGTAGTGGGTATCGCAATGCTGCAGCGTCGGGCGGCAGAAGTGGGTACTCGGCTGGACGTCGAGGGTGGAGGGCGGGCGAAGGTGGTGAGGTCACCCTCGAGCGCCTAGACCGATCGAGCTGCCAGCTTGTTTCAGACGGAGAACGAAGATCCGCAACCGCAACTACCCGTGGCGTTGGGGTTGTGGAACTTGAATCCTGCCCCGGTCGCTCCCAGGACATAGTCGATCTCCGTGCCTTGAAGATACCGGGCACTGATGGCGTCGATGTAGACCTGCAAGCCGTCGTAGGCGATGACGAAGTCGTTATCCCTCGGCTCACGCTCGAAGTCGAGGGCGTACTCCATCCCACTGCAACCACCTCCTCTCACGGCAACTCTCAGGCCATGGCTTTCCTCGATTCCCTCTTGCTCACGTGTGATCTTGATCATCTGGACGGCTTTATCGGTCAACGTGATGGGGTCCTGGTCGCCGGCACCGGGGGTCTCCGAACTCGGGGCCTGTGTGGTGGGTTCCATCGGTGTCGCTCCTCTCGGTTCTTCTGGTCTCGTCGATAGTCGACTCGCCCCACATGCCTGCTATCTCGCGGCGATAGGGCGATGATTCATCGGGTCAGGGTTGAAAACAGGGCGGTGCGACGGAGAATTCCCTCTCAGAGTCATGGAATCGGCACTCTCGACCCTTGGCCAGGGAGCTCAGTTGATGGGCATTCGACCGTTGAATCCGTCGTCGTAGGTGTGAAAGTGCCCAATGGAGCCCTCAGGGTAGCGCCAGCAGTAGAAACCGTCGCCACAGTCCCAATCGACCAGCCACAGGCCTTTGACCAGACACCCTATCGCAGTGACCTCTTCAGACCAGGCTTCGATGACCTGAGAGGTGGCGCCCTCCAGCTCGTTCTGTCGCCGCTCCATCTCCTCGCGGCTTTGAATGCCGTTGTAGATAGCCCGAATCTGATGGATCGCTCGATCCGTCAGGTCAAGAATTGCGGGGAAGGTATCCAGCGCCTCCTCATAGGTGAAGATCCTGTCGCCTCGATCCATAGGGGCCGGAGCTTAGCAGCTGTGAGATGCGAGGTGCAGCGGATGACAGAGAGAGGAGGGCGCGATACCATCCGCGGTGCCATGCCCTCCGACGCGAAGATCCACGAAGGACGTCCGGGCCGCTTGGAGGTGGTCACGGGCGGCATGTTCTCGGGCAAGAGTGAGGAGCTCGTGCGCCGTCTACGCAGGGCTCTCATCGCCCGCCAACGGATCCAGGTGTTCAAGCCCGTCCTGGATTCGAGGCACGGCCCGGAGGTGTTGGTGACCCGGGACAACCGGACTGTGGATGCCTGCACGGTAGCCGACTCGGCCGAGTTGCTACGCCGAGCCGAGCCCGAGGTGGAGGTGATCGGCATCGATGAAGCTCAGTTCTTCGACGACGGTCTGGTCGGGGCTGTCAGCCAGTTGGCCGATCGCGGGGTACGGGTAATCGTGGCCGGCCTCGATCAAGATTACGAGCGCAGGCCCTTTGGTCCCATGCCGCAGATCCTGGCGCTGGCCGAATTCGTCGACAAGGTGCACGCCGTATGCGTCCGTTGCGGCGGGCTGGCGCATTACAGCCAGCGCATCGCGGGAGGCCAGGAGCAGGTGCAGGTCGGCGACGTCGAGGCCTACGAAGCCCGCTGCCGCAATTGCTACGAGCCTTTCCAGGCGGACTAGCACCCGCAGAAGACAAGCTGTTCGATTGCCGGCTGGGGCCTATCGGCGGGCGAGGGGAATGGGTCGATTGTCTCGGTCGACTTGCACGAAGACCACCTCGGCCTGGGTTACCAGGACCCGATCGCCACCGCTGGTGCGGCGCTCGGCCTCGACCACGACCTTGATCGTGATAGAGGTGTTGCCGAGGCGAATGGGCTCAGCATAGAAGCTCACCAGGTCACCGACAAAGACCGGTTGGTGAAACTCGACCTCGCGCATGGCCACGGTGACGAGTCGGCCCTTGGAGTGACGGTGCGCTTCCACGGCGCCTGCCTGATCGATATAGGAGAGGATGATGCCGCCGAAGATCGTCCCCAGGGCATTGGTGTCCCTGGGCATCATCATCACTCGGATGGCGGGCTGGCGGGGCGCTTCCGGTCGATCGTGCTTGGCGGTCTCGGTCATCCTCGAGAGACTCCGTTGGCAGCGCGCATGGCGATTTCGACAGCTTCGGCCGGGCTCGAAGCGCGGTGGAGAAGGGGTTCGGCTTTGCCGTCGGGAGGCTCGAGAGCCCAGCTGTCCAGTAGGATGACCGGGATTCCATGTCGGATCGAAAAACCGATCTCGGTCAACGTGCCCCAACTGCCTCCAATGCCGATCACCGCTTCGCCCGACAGCACCAGGACCTGGTTTCGGGCCTGCCCGATCCCGGTGTAGATGGGCAATCCGATATAGGGGTTGGGAGGACTTTCATCGGGGCCGGATCCTGGCATGATTCCCACCGTAGAGCCGCCCTCGGACTGAGCACCCTCGGCGGCAGCCTCCATGACTCCGCTCCGTCCTCCACACAGCAGAATCGCACCGGCTCGGGCGATCTCCCGACCGGTTTCGAGCGCCAGCCGACGCTGGTCATCCGAACAAACGGAGCCTCCAATAACAGTCAGTCGTCGAGCTTGGGAGGCCATGGCTGCATGCTATCCTACCGACACCCCCTGACAGGACCGACATCTCGAGATGCAGCCTTCCGACAATTCTCCAGGAGCTGGTTCCGGCAACCCATCACGGATCGATGACAAGGAGTTGCTCCGTGCCATTGTGGGCCGGAAACAGGAGGCAGTGGCCGAGCTCTACGACCGCTTTTCGAGCATGCTGTTGGCCTTGGCCTATCGTGTCTTGGGCAATTCCCAGGACGCCGAGGAGATCCTGCAGGAGGCCTTTCTTCAGGTCTGGAATCAGGCAGCCAGATACGACCCGAAGAGGTCCTCGGTCTCCACCTGGTTGGTGCTGATCACCCGCAGCCGGGCCATCGATCGCTTGAGGAGTCGACAAGTTCAGATGCGTACTGTGACGGCGGCTCAGCAGGAGAAGCCGGCCTCGCATACATCCCCGACCGGTGTGGGAGACGTACTACTGCACGAGAGACAGCGGCGTCTCGGCGAGGAAATGTCGAAGCTGCCTCCAGAGCAACGTCAGGTCTTGGAGTTGGCCTTCTACGGTGGCTCCACGCAAAGCGAGATCGCCGAGGAGACCGGAATCCCATTGGGCACCGTCAAGACTCGAACCCTGCTGGCGATGAAGAAGCTCCGAGCCGCTTTGCAGGAGGAGATTGGAGACTTGTTGTGAGTCGGGATCAGGAGGGTTTCGTGACCCGGGAAGATCGACTGGCAGGCGATCTGTTGGATCGTCTGAACGAGGGCGTAGTGCCAGCCCCGGAAATCAGAGGCGACACCGGTGAGAGCCAGCTGCGGAGCTATCTCGAGATCGTCGGTCTGTTGCCATACGAGCTCGACCCAGTACAACCCTCGCCGGCGACGAAGAAGAGGCTCATGGCCAGCCTGAGTGGCGAGGGTGGAATTCGGGTCGCCAGGCAGGAGGAGCGGATCGCCGCATGGTGGCCGACGAGAGATGCCAGCGGTTGGAGGAAGTGGGCTCTACCACTCGCGGCAGGTCTCTATTTGGCTCTCCTGGGTGTGTCTGGATGGCAGCGCGTCGAGATGGAGCGTCAGCAAGAGGAGATAGCGCAGCTTGCAGGTCATCTGAGAGTGGTGAATCTGCAATCCGGGGAGCTGGCGCGATATCAGCAGGAGCTCGTGGAAGCACAGGCCAAACTGTCGGTGCTGGCCGCGTCGGGAGTAGAGGTCTGCAGCCTCTATCCGATGGAGGAGCGACTGGCCGAAGCGCCGCCGACGGCGACGTTGTTCGTGGCACCGGACCATCAACACTGGTACCTGCGCATCGACGGGCTCGAGCCGAGCCCCGAGGATCGGGCCTACCAGCTCTGGTTCATCACCGACGAGGGCTCCCAGGTCAGTGCAGGGACCTTCGATCCCAGGCCTGGATCCCGCACCGAGCTGACTTCGGAGACCATGCCTGGCGGCACCATTGCGGTCAGCATCACAGTGGAGCCACTTGGCGGTTCTCCTGAGCCATCGAGCCCGCCATTGCTCTACGGCGACGAAGTAATGCGGATTCTGTAGACCGTCGAGTTCTCGACGGTCTACGAGGGTTGAGGCGTCCGGTCGTACCTCCCGGCCGACCTTTGAGGGCTTGGGGGTTGAGGAGCCCGTCGTACCTCCGGCCTACCTTTGAGGGCTTGGGGGTTGAGGCGCTCGGCGACTTCGCCGAGCGGTCTATGGGCAGTGGGGAACTGAGGTCATGGGTTCCTGGGCTCCTGGGTAGACGAACACCTCGTAGGGGAGCCCCTTGCGGGCTCCCGCGGGAGGGGTCAAGCCCCTCCCCTACATTCGGGCGGGCCGCCGCCTCGTCTCGTCGTCACGCCGGATTTCTTGTTCACTTCGAAGGCCATTGCGCTGCGCTCGACTCGGCGCCCCACAGTCGAGCCACCCGAACGGACCTCGGGCACCGACTGGCAGTGAGGGCAATAGGGGCGTAAGGGCGTAAGGGCCTAGGGGGCTAGGGCTTGAGCCTCTGTTGCCCCAAGCCCTCAAAGACTGGCCGGAAGCAATGCCCGGCCACTTCACCCCCCACTGCCCCAAGGATCGGCAGGGAGGGACGACCGGACGCCTCAACCCCAGGCCGGGCGGGTGGGGCCCCGCGTCGGACCCCTCGATAACGGCCAGATGTGCTGCCCAGCGCCGGCGGGCCACCCGGACGAACCTCCCATCTACATCCTCCTTGAAGGAGGATGATCGCTTGCCCAGGACTCCAAAGGCCGGCCGCGACGGGGTGCGGCCGGTTCAACCCCCAAGCCCTCAAAGGTCTGCCGGAGCGAGCGACGGCGGCCCCAACCTCCAGTGCCTCTTGCTACCGTTTCGGCGGGTTGCTGGGACGAATTTCCACCAGGCTGGGCAGCGAGCGGCTCTCATGGCGCAGGAGGTCGAGCACTGTGCGAGCGATATCCTCGGGCGCCAACTTCCAGTCGTTGCTGGCTCCCGGCTTCGGATGGCTGAACTCGGTTTGCACGCTGCCAGGCAGGATGGCCGCAACCCGGATCCCAAACGGGCGAAGATCGAGCATGCTCGCCTCCGAGAGTCCGACCATGCCGAACTTGCTCGCGTTGTAGGCGCTGCCCCCGGCGAAAGGGTTCTTGCCGGCGAGAGAGGCGATGTTGATGATCCAGCCCTCGCCTTGTTTCTTCATCCAGGGCGTCACGGCTCGAATCGCGTAGAAGGTTCCGTTGAGGTTGGTGCGAATGAGACGCCTCCAGTCCTCACCCGAGATCTCATCCACGGGTCCGAAATGTCCGATTCCGGCGTTGTTGACAAGGCAGTCGATTCGTCCGGCTTCGCTCGTCACCCACGAGACCAGGTCGTCGACTTGGCTCTGCTGGCCCACATCGCAGACCCTTCCCGATATCTGCCCTGGGAACGACTGGGCGAGCTCCTGCGAAGCAGTTGCAGCGCTCTGGGTGCTTCGCGAGCAGAAGAAGATCCGCCAGTCTTCCTTGGCGAGAGCTTCGACGATGGCTCGACCGATACCGCGGCTGCCACCGGTGACTAGGGCTACGGGTCTGGATGTGTCTGTCTGCACGGGCAATTCCCTCCTGGTGGCCGATTGTGGCACAAACCAGTTCGACGAATTCTGGAATAATGTCTGTGAGAGAACGGTTTCGGTCAGCTGAGAAGGAGGAGTGAGCCCGTGGTATTCGACCCGATGTACTTCCTGTTCCTGGCGCCTGCGCTGCTATTGTCAGTTTGGGCCAGCTTCAAGACGAAATCCACCTTCAAGAAGTACTCGAAGGTGAGGACGATGAACGGCATGACCGGTGCTCAGGCCGCCAAGGCCATGTTGGAGCAGGCCGGCATCCGGGACGTGGAAATCAAGCCTGTACCGGGAAGGCTGTCGGATCACTACAATCCTGTGAACAAGACCCTTGCGCTGTCGGAGCCGGTCTACAGCATTCCGTCCATCGCCGCGGTGGGGGTGGCCTGCCACGAAGCCGGACATGCCGTCCAACATGCCACGGCCTACAAGCCGATGTGGATCAGATCCATTCTCGTCAAGCCGGCCAGCCTGGGCTCGACACTCGGTTTCTACGGCATGATGTTCGGTCTGTTTTTGTCCTCGACCGGGCTCTTCATGGCGGGCGTACTCCTATTCTGTGGTCTGCTGGCTTTTCAAATGGTCACGCTGCCGGTGGAGTTCGACGCCTCGAACCGGGCCAAGAAGCTCGCCGTCGAGTACGGAATCGTCTCGGCGCAGGAGCGACAGGGTATGGACAAGGTACTGAACGCAGCAGCTCTGACTTATGTGGCGGCTGCAGCGGCGAGCATCATGCAGTTGCTGTACTTCCTGATGCGTGCCGGCCTACTGGGCGGCAGTCGCGACTGAACTTCTCAGCTGTTCAAAGAGCAAGCGCCGCCGGCAGATCCTGTCGGCGGCGCTTTTCTATCGCTTCGGAGTTCTAGGATGGAAAAGCTCCAATCTCCTAGTCGACTGGGGTGCCTAGAATGGCAAACAGCTCGTCTCGATGCTGCGCCAGGTCCTTTTCGGTGGCCGCCTCCATGACCAGGCGCAGATAAGGCTCGGTGTTGGAAGGTCGGACATTGAACCACCAGTCTTCATATTGCACGGTGATCCCGTCCAGGTAGTCGATCTGCCCGTCGTCAAACCGCTCGGCGAGCTCCTGGATCTTTCCCTGCTTGTCTTCCACGACGAAGTTGATCTCGGGCGTCTTGGCATATCGAGCGATCGGAGCCACCAGCTCGGAGAGACTCTTGCCCTCTCTACGCAGCAGATTGACCACCTCGACCACCGCCAGCAGAGCAGAGTCCGCGTAGTAGTTGTCCCGAAAGTAGTAGTGTCCTGCCAACTCGCCGCCGAAGACGCCATTCTTCTGTCGCAACGTGGCCTTCATGAAAGAGTGTCCGACCCGCTCGCGAACCGGGATACCGCCGCACTCGAGGATGTACTCGCTCACCGCGCGGGACGACCTCAGGTCGAAGAGCACGGGCTGGCCAGGTGCTCGCTTGAGAAGCTCGCCAGCGATGAGAGCCGTTGAAAGGTCACTCCCGACGGGTGTGCCGTTCTCGTCGATAAAGGCTGCGCGGTCGGCGTCGCCGTCGAAGCAGACGCCCAGGTCTGCCCCGACTTCCCGCACTCGGGTCGACAAATCACGCAGGTTCTCGAGCTTCAAGGGATTGGCCTCGTGATTCGGAAAGCTGCCATCTAGCTCGAAATACAGGGTATCCAAGTCCAGATCCATTTGCTCCAGAAGGGGGCGATAGAGAGACCCCATACCGTTGGCGGCGTCGGCGACGACCTTGAGTCGTCTGCCTGCGGGCGGGTCCAGAAACGACAGCACATGCTCCCCGTAGCTGGCCAAAACCTCTCCGTGGCTGCGGTTGCCCCTGTGATCGGCCGGGGGTAGCTCTTGCGCCTGAACTCTCGCTTCCAAGAGGGGAATTCCGTGGTCTCCCGAGACCGGCCGTGCCTCGCTGTGGCTGAACTTGAGACCGTTGTACTCGGCAGGATTGTGACTGGCAGTGACCTGAATACCGCCGGCAGCCTGTAGGTGACCGACCGCAAAGTAGTTCATTGGAGTGGTGGCGAGACCGATGTCCATGACGTCCAGGCCACCGGCGAGCAGTCCGTCGATGAGCGCTTCGCACAGAGGCTCACTGTGAACTCGCATGTCCCTGCTCACCACTACGGTGTCGCCGTGGGCGCGGTCCTCGTCGTCCAGCAGGTAGCGGAAGGCGAGCCCGATGTCACGAGCGATCTGCTCGTTCAGCTGCGTCGGGTAAAGGCCCCGAACATCGTACGCTTTGAAGATCCCAGCCATTCTCGAGGGCTCCCTTTCACTCAACTCGTAGTCGTTTGGATGGCGAAGCGGAAGTCCATCTCTTCGACCGGTTTGGCCATCAGGTTGGCGGAATCGTCGCTTGCCACAGCCAACTCCAGGGCCAGGGTTTCGCGGCATATCCACTCCCGGAACTGATCGATGGCTGCTGCCAGCTTCGGATCGGTCAGGTATGTGACGCGAATGCGGTCGGCGTAGTCCAGGTCGGCCTCTTTGCGAGCCGTCTGGATCCTATGGATTACCTCGCGGGCCCAGCCCTCGGCGATGAGGTCCTCAGACAAGTGGGTATCCAGGACCACCAAGAGCTCGCGATCTCCCTGCGAGGCCGTCTCCTCCTGCTCCACCATCCGGACCTCGACCTCCTCGGGCGAGAGCTCGACGGTCTCGCCGTCGAGCTCGAGAGTCACCAGACCCCTGTCCTCCAGCTCGGCGGCCAGGACGTCGCCGTCTGCGGCCTCCAGTGCGCTCTTGAGGGCCGCCATCTGCTTGCCGAACCGGGGTCCGCAGCGGGGATAGTCGGGTCGCACCTCGTGGTGCACATAGGCCGAGCGGTCGCTGGCCCACAGCACCTGTCGGACGTTGAGCTCCTCGCGCAAGACATCGAGATGTGGCTCGACCAGGTCGGGCAGCTCGTCATCCGTCGTCACCAGGGTCACCGATGCCAACGGCTGGCGGGTCTTGAGGCTGTGCGAGTTGCGAGCCGCGTGTCCGAGACGGACGATGCGTTGAACAGCTGCCATGCCAGACTCTAACTTCTCGTCAGCCCTCTGTGCCGCGGATCGCGGCCACTCTTCGAGGTGGACGCTTTCAACGCTGTAGTCGGCCTGGGTGCGCAGCAGGTGTCGGTGCAGTACATCGGCGACGAAAGGCGTAAAGGGGGCGATCACGCGAGCGAGAACGCAGAGGACCTCGTAGAGAGTCTGATAGGCGCTCTCCTTGGTTTCGCCGCCCTCCGCTGCCGGAGCCCAGAATCGATCCCGGCTCCGACGGATGTACCAGTTCGTCAGGTCGTCGACGAACTCCTCGATGAGGCGTGCTGCATCCAGCACCCGGTAGCCCTCGAGGCTCCGAGTGGTGCCTTCGACCAGTCGATCGAGTCTCAGCAATATCCAACGATCCAGAGCGGGACGGCGCTCGAACGGAACGAACTCGGCGCCGGGTGACCACTCATCCAGGTTGGCGTAGATGGTGAAGAACGACAGGGCGTTCCACAGGGGCAGAAGGAAGTTCTGCGCCCCCTCGCGGACAAGCCGCGCCGAGAACCGCGAATTGACCTCTGGATTGTTGATGCAGAAGTACCAGCGCAGGGCGTCGGCGCCAGTCTCGGGGATGACCTCCATGGGGTCGGTAACGTTGCCCAATCGTTTCGACATCTTGCGGCCCTGCTCATCGTTGATGTGCCCGAGCACGATGCATGTCTTGTAGGCCACGGAGTCGAAGAGAAGGGCTCCCAATACGTGCAGGGTGTAGAACCAGCCGCGGGTCTGGTCGACCGCTTCGGCGATGAAATCGGCCGGAAACTGCACGCGATCGTCCACCAGTTCGGAGTTCTCGAAGGGATAGTGCTGCTGCGCAAAGGGCATGGATCCAGCGTCGAACCAGGCATCGATCACCTCTTCGACTCGGCCCATGGTTCCTTCGCTGCACTCGCTACAAGGCCAGACAAACGGGTCCTCGGCCTCGGGATCGACGAAGGGGCGATGCGGGTCGAATAGGTCACGGTCGTAGACGTCGGGTGGAAGCGGCTTGCCGGCGGCCGTGAACAGCTCGGCAAAGGATCCCATCACCAGCTGATTCGGACAACGATCGCATCCCCAGACGGGCAGCGGCGTACCCCAATAGCGCTTGCGGGACAGAGCCCAGTCGACCATATTTTCGAGCCATTTGCCGAACCTGCCATCTTTGACGTGCTCGGGGTGCCAGTCGATCTCTTGATTCAATTTGAGCAGCTCGTCCTTCTGCGAGGTGGTCTTGACGAACCAACTCTTGGTCGCGAGATAGAGCAGGGGCTGGTCGCACCTCCAGCAAAAGGGGTAGCTGTGCCGGTACCGATCCTGATGGAGCAGGTGGCCCCGCTGTTTGAGATCGCGAGAGATCGCCTTGTCGGCGTCTTTGACCCAGGTTCCGGCAAAGGGCTCGATGCCTTGGCGCTCGACGATTTTGCCTTCCATGTCCACGGTCAGGAAGAACGGGAGAGCAAACTTCACTCCGCTCTGATAGTCGTCCTCTCCGAAGGCCGGGGCGGTGTGGACCAACCCGGTTCCCTCACTGGCTGTCACGTAGTCGGCCGTGAAGACTCGCCAGCCGTCTTCGTCGGAAGGCGGCGGGGCGAACGGCGAGTTGTCCGGGACTCGATCCGCGGGCTGAGTGGCGAACGGCCGGTCGTAGCGCAGGCCTTTCAGATCCGCTCCCAGGAATCGCGCCTGTGGAGAAACGTCGCGGATGTCGACTCGCGCCCGCTGGTCATCGACCTGTGTCTCCATCGGCACCGGCGTTTCCAGGCCTTCGGCAAACAGGAGAAGCTCACCGGACCGCCCGGGATGCTCGACAACCTGATAGACCAGGTCGGGGTTCACTGCCAGTCCAGAGTGTCCCAGCAGGGTCCATGGAGTCGTCGTCCATGCCACGAGGCTCAGCTTCTCGGGGACAGGCCACTCGTCGCCTTCGATGGTAGAGATCACCTGGCCGGCTCTTGCTGGAAACAGAACCCAGATCGACGGATCGTCAGTGTCCTTGTAGTTCTGGGCCACCTCATGGCTCGACAGGGTGGTGCCGCATCGGCAACAGTAGGGCTGGATCTTGTAGTCTTCCCTCAGCAGCTCCTTGTCCCAGAGTTGTCGCAGGGCCCACCAGACTGACTCGATGTAGCGATTCGAGTAGGTGAAGTAAGCGCTGTCGAGGTCGATCCAGAAGCCGATTCGCTCGGTCATTTCCCGCCACTGCTGTTCGTAGGAGTGGACGCTTTCCAGGCAGGCCTGGTTGAACTCGACGACGCCGTACTTTTCGATGTCTTCCTTGCCTGAGAAGCCCAATTGCTTCTCGACCTCGATCTCGACTGCCAGCCCGTGAGTGTCCCAACCCGCCTTGCGGGCCACGTGACGGCCCTGCATCGTCCTGAATCGCGGGAAGAGGTCCTTGACGACCCGGGTTACTACGTGGCCGACGTGGGGCTTGTTGTTCGCTGTGGGAGGACCCTCGAAAAAGACGAAGTCCTCTCCGCTACGGGTCTTCTCCAGGCTCTTTTCGAAGATCCCCTTCTCCCGCCACTCACGCAAGACCTCCAGTTCGAGTGAGGGGAACGGATAGCCTGAGGGCAGGTCGGGAAAGCGTCGGTCAGTCATGGAATCCTCACTTACATCGCCATTGCGGCGCACATTCTAACCTGCCCATCCCGGGCAATGCGTGGCAGGTCAGTCGGACAATCTGGCGAGGAAGGACTCGAGACGCTGGCTGAATCTGGAGCCGGCCTCGAGGTGGGGATGGTTGCCGCAGTCTTCGAACACATCCAACTCGGCCGCAGGGGCGTGATGTAGCCAGAGGTCGGCGTTCTCGACCGGTGGATTCTTGGCATGGCGTCCCCAGGCAAGCCAGAGAGGGGCTTTGAGGCGTGGCACGGCTTCCGCAATGCTGTGATTGAGGTAGCCGCTCAGATAGGCGGCCAGGGGAGCGTGAGTACCTGGCTGATGGCTGGATCGATAGTAGTGTTCGAGCCTGGCGGCGTCGACCTTCTCCGGCGACTGGAAGACCTCTTTGCGCAGGTACTGGCTGAGGGCCGGCCGGCTGGTAAACAGGTTGAGGCTCGATCTACCGACGACCGGGAACCGCAACAGTCGATGAATCAGAGCGTCCTTCATGTCGGGCTCATCGCGGCGACCTTGCATGCCGGATGGCACCGCGAGGCCCAGATGGCTCACCAGTTCCGGATGGTCTACCGCTACCTGGACCGCGTAGGCTGCCGACAGCCCAGCTGCTACGAGTACACAGCGCTCCGATACGACGCTCCCCAAGAAGTCGACCAGGAGCTGAATGTAGAGTTCGCCATCGTAGGTGATGGCGGGTTTGTCCGATCTGCCCCAACCCAGAAGATCGGGAGCGTAGACTCGAAAGCTGCGCGCCAGAAGCTCGCTGGCTGGTCTCCACTCCTCCGAGTCGTGTCCTGGGCCGAAACTGTGCAGAAGAACGATTGGAGCACCTAGACCAAAGCGTTGAAAGGAGATCTCTCCCTCATGCCAGGCGAATCTCTCCTGTCGCCCCCAGGCGGGGTAGCCCAGCTTCTCGCTGCGGCGGGCAATCAGAGCGTTGGCGAGAGCCGGAAGGCCGACCGCTGCGCCGCCGAGAAGGAGGCCTTTGACCAAGCGTCTCCTGCGGTCAGAACTCCCTTTGCCGGTGGAGCTCTCAGTTACCATGAGCGGGGAGAATAACATGGCACGGATTGGCACAAGTAGGGCGATAGCACCTGCCGGCAGAGCCCGGTCCGAGTAGAATGGGGGCCGTTGTCAAGATGACGGGAGAGTCCTGAAGATGAAGCGGAATATCGTTCGGCTTGGCCATCCTGCCCTGCGCCTGCAGGCCGAGCCCGTTGACCCGGGTTCGCTAGACACCGATGAGATGCAGACTCTGATCGGTGAGTTGATCGAAACCCTGGATTTCGAGTCCGGGAGTGGGCTGGCCGCCACCCAGGTTGGCGCCGGCCATCAGATACTGGTGCTGTCCCCCGCCGAAAGTGGGGATGAGCAGAGCGGATCGGAGCTGGTGATCATCAATCCGCTGTTGGAGCTGGAGCATGCCGATCTCGTCTATGACTGGGAAGGCTGCCTGTCCGTGCCGGGCCTCAAGGGCCTGGTTCCGCGCTGCCCCAAGGTCAGGCTGCGAGGGTTGAACGCCCGGGGTGAGCCGCTGGATCTGACACTGGATGGGCTCCAGGCTCGGCTCGTCCAGCACGCCTACGATCACCTCAACGGCGTCGTCTTTCTCGACCGCATGAGAGATCTCAGGTCCCTTGCCTTCAGTGAAGAGTGGGGCCTCTACCTGGCCGACTCGAGCGACGCTGCCTGAGAGCTGTGGATGTCTCGCGACCTGGTAGTTCTCTGGGCAGGGCGACACCGTCGAGACGAGTGGGAGAAGCTCTGCGAGCCTCTCAAACGGCGGATCGCCCGGCACATTCGAATCCGAGAAGTGGCTGTAAAGCCGAAGGCCACCCAAGGAGAGATGGAGCGCCAGAAGGCCGAAGGCGATGCTCTCCTAGCCGCGGTGCCGGAGGGATCTTGGACGATCGCGCTCGACCGGCGGGGCAAGATGAGGAGCTCCCACGACCTGGCGACCTGGTTGCAGGGACAGATCGACGACTGGCCCGGTCCGGTGGTCTTTCTCATCGGATCCGATCTGGGCCTATCGAATAGCGTTCTGGCACAGGCACGCGAGCGCCTGTCGTTCGGACCGCTGACGCTGCCACACGAGTTGGCGAGGCTCGTTCTCCTCGAGCAGCTTTACCGGGGACTGGCCATCAACGCCGGAATAAAGTACCATCGCGAGCCGTTGTAAATGGCCTGATCTTCAGCCGAGTCAAGTTTGAAAGGAGCGCGGCACGTGGCAAGAACATCTGGAGCCAAGAAAGCTACGAAGAAGAAGACCAACTCCTCGGAGGTCTTCCGTAGGAAGCTCGTTGATCATCAGAAGGAGATCCTCAACCTCTACCAGCGTGATTTGAAGGTGGGGCAAGAAGCCAGTGACGATGGCACCGAGGACATCGTCGATCGAGCGAACAATTCCTATAATCGAGAGTTCATGTTCGCTCTTTCGGATGCCGAAAGGCAGATGTTGCTGGAGATCGAGGATGCTCTGGAACGCCTGGATGAGGGTGGCTACGGCATCTGTCTCAACTGTTCGGACGACATTCCGAAGATCCGTCTGCGCGCCGTACCCTGGGCCCGATACTGCATCGACTGTCAGGAGCAGGTCGAGCAGGGTGTCATTCTGGAGGCATAGGGTAGGCACACTATTGTGAGCTGCTGATGCGGATTCGGACAGTCATCGGCACCCTTTTCGCGCTGGTCCTGGTAGTTTTCGTCGCCTATCTCACACAGCACAATGGCGGCCTGTTGAGCCAGCCGTTCGCGCTGACGGACCAGCGCGCGGTACCTCTCTACGTGGTGCTCGCAGCAGTTTCCGCCGCGCCCTGGACTTTCGGACCGATGGTCAGTGGCGGCAGGCGGCTGCAGAGTTCGAGGCGGCGCTATATCGTAGGGGATCGTCTTTCGGTATCCGATCTCGGCCTCGAGGAACGCCTAGTCTGGACAGCCTGGCAGGAGAGAACCAACGGAATCAACCAGCGGTAGTCTCGTGGGGCCCGCGTTTCTCGAGCGCTGCAGGCAGACCCTGTATCATGCCCGAATCTCTCGCCACAGTTCTTGGATCGATCGAGGAGGGCCGGATCCGGCCTTTGTATCTGGTGGCGGGCGACAGGGTCTTGGCCGAGCCTGCGGCCATCCAGATTGGCCAGGCTTTGGCCAAGTCTGTTGGCTGTGAGCCGGAAGTCCATCGCCGTCCGGCTGACCTCGGCCTCATCCTGGCTGATCTCAGGACCTATTCTCTCTTCGCTCCCGCCAAGGTTGTGGTGGTGCTCGAGTCCTCAGTACTAGCCGATTCCGGTGCGGCTGCGGAACTGCTGGACGAGACTCTCGAGGCGCTTCCCATGAATGCGGAGTCTGCAGAATTGTCGGCGGCGGAACGACGAGCTGCGGGCCGGCTGTTACAGACCCTGAGGCTCTTCCAGATCGATCCCGCGGCGGGCGCTGCAGGCGAGGTTCTTGCGAGTCTGCCCCCCTGGGCTTTGAAAGGGGGTGTCCGCTACAGGAAGGCCCATGGGAATCGCTCACGTGGTCCGCGCCAGGTCGAGGATCTCAAGGTCCAGTTGGCCGAGCTTCTGGAAGCCGCCTTGGCCAGCGGGCTGCACGGCTGGGCCGAGACCGATGTCGGTGAGCTTGCCGAGGCGGCCGAAAGGGGACTGCCGGAGGGACACGCTCTGGTCCTGGCCGAAAGTGCGGTTGCGAAGCAACATCCCCTGGTGGAGACCCTGGAAGCGCAGGGTGTCTTGGCGGAGGTGGGAAGAGTCGAGGTCGCAAAAGGCGGCGGCTGGCAAGGCCTGGAGTTGCTGGCTGGAGAGCTCGAGCGAGAGACCGGAGTCAGCATCGCAGCTGCCGCTCTCCACGAGCTGGCTCGCCGCACCATCCTGCGGAGTACCGCCAAAGGGTCCAGTGCGGAGGCCGTCGATGCGGACTCCACATCGCGCTTCGCCGCCGAGTATCGGAAGCTGGCGACGATGGCCTCGGGCGAGACCATCGGGCGGCAGCGGGTCGAAGACACGGTCGAAGACAGAGGTGATGAAGACGCCTGGAAGATCCTCGACGCGATCGGTACCGGCGACTTGCGAGATGCTCTCTTCCGCCTGCGGCGACTCCTGGGCTCGTCGGAGGATCCGATTGCGGCTCGACTGTCATTCTTCTCTCTGGTCGCTTCTTTCGGTCGGCAGCTCGCTGCCGTTTCGGCTCTGCTGGACTCCACAGGGGTGTCGAGAGACGAGACGAGCTACCCGCGATTCAAGACGCAGATCGCGCCGGCGCTGCAGTCGGAGAGCGCGGATGGCCTCAAGAGTCCGGTGGCTAAGCTCCACCCCTACCGCCTGTTCAGGGTTTACCAGACGGCGTGCAGGATTCCGGCTTCCGAGCTCGCCGACATGCCGTCACGCATCCTGCAAACGGAGCTCCGGCTCAAGGGCGAGAGCAGCGAGCCGGATGCGGCCTTGACTGCCCTGGTCTGCGACCTGGCCTCTGCCTCCCACCGTGCCTGAGCTGCCAGAGGTCGAGGTGCTGCGTCGCAGCCTGGAGCCCAGAATCCGAGGCAAGACGATCGAGGCGGTACGAGTGTGGAGCAGCGCACTGCGAGAACCCGTCAATGGACCGACCCTGCGGCGCAGGCTTCTCGGTCGCCGAGTTCTCGAGGCCGACCGGCGGGCGAAATACCTCTTGCTGCACGCCGAAGGGGGCTCGACCCTCGTAGTGCACCTCGGAATGAGCGGCCGGTTGACTCTCGTGGAAGCGGGTGAGGCTCGCCAGGCGCACGAGCATGTCGGCATCTACCTGGATTCTGGTGAGCGGCTCCGATTTCGCGATCCGCGGCGATTCGGGCTGGTCTTTGCTCTGCCCACAGGGCGACTGCAGGTGGACCGGCACTTCCGTCATCTCGGACTCGAGCCCCTCGCGCCGACGTTTTCGGGACAGGTTCTGGCGGAGCGGGCCAAGGGGCGACGGGGGCCGGTGAAGAGCTACCTGATGGATGCGCGGGTTGCTGTGGGGGTGGGCAACATCTACGCCTCCGAAGCCCTCTTCGCTGCTGGTATCCATCCGCGAAGATCGGTAGCGCGCATATCCGCGGCGAGTTGGCAGAGGCTTGCCGACTCCCTCAGGCGTACGTTGGAGCGGGCTATCGAACAGGGTGGAACGACAATCAGTGATTTCACGGACAGTGGTGGAAATGAGGGTTACTTCCAGGTCTCTCTCGAAGTCTACGATCGTTGTGGAGAGGTGTGCACCCGCTGTGGAGCCGTCATCCGGCGAATCGTGCAGTCGGGAAGGAGCACCTACTACTGTCCTATGTGTCAGAGGTGACTGGAGGGGAGCGTATCTTGAAGGTAAAAGGGGTTCTGCTCGACATGGGCGGAGTGGTCCTGGAGATGGCCGGTGCCCGGGGCTTTCCAGTCGAGAGACTGGACTGGCGGGGTCGCGAGGCCATGGGTCGTCTCATCAGAGCCGAGGGCGGCAGGTTGTCGCGGGATGATCTGGAGGATCTACTCTTCACTCCCTGGCATCTCGACTATCTGCGTCGGGTCGAAATGGGCCGTGAGGCGACCTGGGAGCCGCACCTCGAGAGACTGCGCACGGCTGTGGGTATTGCTACTTCCGACCTGCAGCTTCTGGAAGCGTGGTTTCGCCCCTATGGGGAGCAGCTGAGACCCACTGTAGGTGCCGTCGCGGCTGTGCACAGCTTGCGATCGAGCGGTCTCGAGCTGGCCCTGGTCTCCAACGTGCCCTTGCCCGGCGCGCTCTATGATCAAGTCCTGCAACGCCATGGTCTCCTCGAGAGCTTCCGTTCTCGGCGGTACAGCTACGACTGCGATACGCGCAAGCCCTCCCCCGCCTTGCTGAGGGCAGCTCTAACCGATCTGGATGTCGGCCGCGAAGAGGCAATCATGGTAGGTGATCGCCGCGATCGCGACATTGCTGCTGGTCGATCGGCCGGCATGGCGACGGTCTGGATCCGGGGCGAGTTCGATGACGGTCCCGTTGCCGATATCGACATCGGGTCGCTCGCGGATTTGCCGGGTTTGCTGCAGTCCTGGAACGACGCCTGAGGCTCAAGCAGAGAAGCAGCCGAGATAAGATCGTCTCGATGATCGAGAAAGCGCCGATGATACCTGTTGCTCTTGGAGTTGCTGGCGGAACGGGCTCCGGCAAGACGACGGTGGCGCAGGCCATCCTGCGCGCTGTCGGCGCCGGCCGGATTGCGTCCCTGGCGCAGGACAGCTACTACAAAGATGTCCAATGGAGCTCGGATGAGGAGTTGCTGAGGCACAACTTCGATCATCCGGAGGCGGTAGATTCCGACCTCCTGGTATCCCACCTGCTGGCACTCAAGGCGGGAGAGGCGGTCGAGGTTCCCATCTACGACTTCGTGGCCCATGTCCGCACCGAGCGTAGTGAGCGGGTGGAGTCTCGCCCCGTGATCTTGCTGGAGGGGATCCTGCTTCTGGCTGAACCGCGAATCCGGGAGCTGCTCGACTTCAAGATCTATGTTGATACCGCTGCGGATGTGCGCTTGATTCGGCGTCTGCGCAGGGATATGAACGAACGAGGTCGAAGTCTCGAAGATATTCTGCGTCAATACGTGACCACGGTGCGGCCGATGCACGAGGAGTTCGTCGAGCCTTCCAAGCGGTGGGCCGATGTCATCGTGCCCGAAGGAGGCGAGAATCGGGTCGCTCTCGAAATGGTGATCGCTCGCATCGAGCAACTCCTGAACGAGTAGTCAGGGTTGAGGCGCCCGGTCGTACCTCCCGGTCGATCTTTGGGCTTGGGGTTGAGGCGGCTGTCGCTTGCTCCAGCCGATCTTTGAGGCAGTGTGCATTCATCTGAGCCGTTGGTTGGGTGTGGGTCCGACGCGGGGCCCCCAGGGGGCTATCCTCCCTTCCGCGGCAACCAACCCCCTGGAGGTCCCCACGCCGAAACCTGGTCACTCATTCCCTCACCGCCAGCGGTTCAAGACCCCAAGACCTCAGGACCTCCTGCCCACTATTGACTCTAGCGGTGCCGGCCGGACTTCTACGAGAAGATGGCCATTGTCGAGGAGTCCGACGCGGGGCCCCCAGGGGGCTATCCTCCCTTCCGCTGCAAGAACCCCCTGGGCCCCCACCCGCCCGGCCTGGGGTTGAGGCGTCCGGTCGTATCTCCCTGCCGATCCTTGGGGCAGTGGGGGGTGAAGTGGCCGGGCATTGCTTCCGGCCAGTCTTTGAGGGCTTGGGGGAACAGAGGCTCGAGCCCTACGCCCTTACGCCCCTACGCCCCTATTGCCTTCTATTGTGCCCGAGGTTCGTTCGGGTGGTTCGACAGGGGGCGCCTCGTCGAGCGCAGCTCAAGAGCCATCGAAGAGGACGAGAGATCCGGCGTGAAGACGTGACGAGGTGGCGGCTCTCCCGAATGTAGGGGAGGGGCTTGCCCCCTCCGAGGTTCCGTCAATAGGTGTGTAAATGGATCAGGCGGCAGCCTCCTGGCATAGCTCTTCGACTCTGACACCATCCTCGTAGACAGCTCCGTAGTAAACCTCTCGAGTGAGCTCCGGGGCGCGCAGCC
>Ga0316192_10000612_pt1 | contig 26302 bp, 15 predicted proteins | sample MerIslwburrow_MG_FD_204931 | JGI IMG/M metagenome (GOLD analysis project Ga0316192, IMG submission 204931) | Coastal sediment microbial communities from Maine, United States - Merrow Island worm burrow | ecosystem: Environmental > Aquatic > Marine > Coastal > Sediment | place: USA: Maine...
TATAGTTTTTGAAGTGTGTCGTGGAACAAATGTGCGGAGCTTACGATGTAAGCGATAATGTTTTAAGAGATATTTATGAGAGTATGTATGATGAGATTGACATTTAATTAATGTGTCGGTTAATTAGTAAGTTTCGGAAATATATTGTGACTAGTTGGTAAATATGGAGCTTTGGGTGAGGTGGCGGATAAGGAGTTGATAGAGCAGAGGGTGGTGATATATAAGAGAAGATTTTTTTACCCATATCGCCCTAGTAAACGATTGATATTGATACGAATGAGATCTTTTAGCATTTTGAGACTGTCAAAAATAATGTGTACTCGGCTCTCATCCATGTGATACCAAGAAACGGGTATTTCTTTGATGGTGTAACCATTTTTTTGAGCAATCACTAAAAATTCAACGTCAAAAGCAAAGCCGTTTAAAAAACTTTTTTCAAGGATGATTTTGACGACTTCAGGTTTGAAGAGTTTGAAACCACATTGAGTGTCTGAAATGTTGATAGGGAGCAGGCATTTGAGAATCTTGTTGAAAATTTTTCCCATTCGGTCACGTATCCAAGTTTGGCTGCGGTGAATCTGCCCAATAGCTCGGCTGCCCACAGCGACATCAAATCCTTCTTCGAAGGCCTTGATCAGGGAATAAAATTCTTTGGCAGGGGTAGAGCCATCGGCATCGGCAAAAAACACCGCATCACAATCTTCCCGGTGAAAAGCAAAGCCATGCTTGACCGCCGCTCCCTTACCCTGATTGTGAGGCATAGGGAGAACGAGCACCTTTACAGGAAGATCTTGCGATAATTCTTTAACAATTTCTATGGTGTTGTCTTGACTGCCATCGTCCACCACTAAGATTTGCGAATCCCATGAAGAAAGAATGTCGGCATAGGATTTGAGTGTGGGGGTGATACGTTCTGCTTCGTTGTAGGCAGGGATAACAACGTCTATCTTCAAGCAGGTCTATCCTTTCCGTTGGAGGGTAAACCATGTGGCACACAAAAAAGCGAGGCCTATCAAACTCGCATAAATTCCTTTTTTCAAACTGTCAGAAGAGTATTTGAAGGAGATTTTGTGATGGCCTTTGTCTACAACGCAACCTAAAAAATCGCCATTGACTCGCGTGATTTTTTCTGGTTTTCCATCAACAGTAACCTTCCAACTCGTGTGGTATCTTTCAGAAAACACAACCAACTGTTTGCCGGTTTGTTGCACTTCAAACGATGCGAACCCAGGTTTGAAAATTTGATTGGAAACAGTCCCCGTGGCACGGTCATTTAGATCAAGTTTTTCTTCTGTTAACGCGATAATCATAGGATCAATATTTCGAATATCTTTTTTATAGTTTGAACTTTTTTGGGTTTTATTGATCAAATGAATTCGGGGTAATGCAGGCAATTTGGCTTTCTTCCAATGAGGAACTTTGACTTTGTCGTTCGGTTTTTGCAATGACCATTCAACACCAGAGATTTGATGACGTTGGGGGGAGTGTTGGCTAATAATGTTTTTAGGTTCAAGACCCAAGTACCCTCCCATCAACGAACGGCCTTGCATGCCGAAAACGTTGCGATGCCCGAAAGAAATGTCAATGCGGCTACCCGTGTTAGGAGGTGGAATAAAATGTTTAGAAAAATCTTCAACAGTGTCAGACCGGTTCAGGGGGTCAATGTAACTGAGGCCGTAATACCCTTGATCAAGAAGGCAAAAAGGTGCCAATAAAAATAAGATGTAGGTGACATTTTTTTTAATAAGAAAAACAAAAAATAAACTAACTATAGAGAGTGCGAAACCAAAAAAAATAAATCCAGAACTATTGGCGAGTCCGGCATCAAGGTTGCCCACAGCGACTTTAGAATTGATAGCGGCGAACACAAAAACTAAAATACCCAGTATGGGAATGGCATAGAATTTTTTGCTGAGAGGGCGATTTTCTTTTGCTGTCAAGATGTCTTGCATCATGATGGCTACAAAAAACGTCATAGACAAATGCACAAGTAAGATGTATCGCGATGGAACGCGGAAAATATCTAAAAATGGAATTTTGATTTGCAGAGAATATAAAAGCCCATATTTCCCCAAAGACAAAAGTAGGCCAATGACAAAAAGAATGATTGAAAAATTAACAAGAGAAGAATATTCTTTCAATTTTTTGCGATTGAAAAAAATGTAACAAAGTGCCGTAAATGCCAAGGCGCCGCAATAAAGCCCATTCTCATGGGGGTTACCGCGATAAGAACCTGCAAAAATACGTCTCGAGAAAAAATAGGGAGAGATGAACTGGAGGAGGTTCCATGGATGAAGAGAGAAAGAGTTTAAGAATTGTTCAGTAGCTTCTTTTCTGACGGACAATGAAAGGCTTTCGATCGTAGGAAGTAATTGGATGGCTCCCATAAAAATCCCTACACATTTCATCCAAAAAACCAAAGCTAATTTTTTTACTGAAAAATTTGGAATATTCAAATAAATCAAAAAGGCCAGCTCTGCTAAAAAACAAATCCAAATAATTTGGGGGTAACCCATCAGTAATTGAGAAGAAATAGAAACGGCGATGGCCACAGCAAACAATGCACTTTTTTTGGCGTTGGTCCCATAATTTTGGTACAAGCCATGAATGAAGTACAAGTTCCAAGGAAGGTGGGCGCTCACAGAAATCATGTTGATATGCACCGTATGTAAAATATTAAAACTACAAAACGAAAATGTCAAAGCGGCCAACAAAGAAACCCCTTTTTCAAATTTAAGGCTTTTGAATAGAAAAAATGAACCACAGAATGTGAGTAGTAGATTTAAAATAATTTCAAGGTTAAAGGCCAAGTGTAAGGGGAGTAAGCGATACAGAATCAGATGAAGTGGATGAAGCATTCCTAATTGGCCTTCTCCGTGTAAATCAACACCGCAACAGATATAAGGGTTCCATATGAAGCTTTCTCCAGATTTCAGACAGTCTGAATAAAAAGATCGAAGTGGTAAATGGTAATAGCCTAAGTCATCAAAAAGTAAAACTTTGGCCTTTATCAAATAAATCAGAAGTAGCACAATTGTGGCGGCAACACTTAAAAAAATTCCGTAGATTAAGGGTTTTTTATTTTTGGGATGAGTGGTGAGATCAGGATCGTTGTTTGAAGAAGGAGGGGATTGAGGAGCTGTTTTTTTGCGCTTGTTTTTTTTTGATTTAGCCATAATCTTAGATTAGCCTGACACTTGAGAGGTTTTTGGTGGTCCCCTATGGTTTTTGTGATTTCCTAACAATGTAAAAATGCAAGCAAAATTATAACTAAAAATAAAGTTGAAAAATATGAAAAACATAAATATAGATCGTTTATCTACCCATTTTTAAGTGAAATCAAAAGTGTGTGAAGAAGTGACGCTTCGAATAAATATTTCTTTTTAATCTAGGTTTCCTACTATTAAAAAAAATGAAGTTAGCTGAGAATATAAGTATATATTCAAAGGCACTGTGCAAAAATCAGGTGTTGTAGAAGCGAGGTATCATGTGAGTGAAGTAGATGGTGATCGTAAAAATCCCTTAAAAGTTTTCTTTGTAGCGATTTCGATGATTTGTATAGTAGCCGGTATTTTTTTTAGGATTTGGGAGTTGCAACGGTTTCCTGGGATCAATGGAGATGAAGCTTGGTACGGTGTTTGGATCTATGATGTGTTGGAGGGAGTGGACCGTGATTGGGTGACGCCATCGAAGCTTCCACTTAATCCATTTTACATGCTTCCCCTTACCCTTATTTTGTCAATGGTCTCAGAACCCAGTTTTATTTTACTCCGTCTTCCTGCGGTGATATCGGGTATTTTGCTTTTGGTCTTGGCTTATCCCTTGATGAAAAAGGTATTGAAAAAAGACGAAACCCTCAACTTGGTTGTGTTGTTGTCAGCTTTGCCCGTTTTGATTGGTTTCTCGCGTATAGGATGGGATGCGAGTCAAACACCTTTGATCACTTTAATTTGCCTGTATTATGCCTTTAAGTTAAAACCTGTTTGGACGAAAGAAACAATAATAACATCCCTGTGTTTGTTCTTGTCACTGGGGGCTGCCGCTTGGATTCATCCAACTAATGTTTTTCTGGCACCTCTTCTTATAGCTCCGGTCATCGGTTTGTCTTTTGCAGAGGGGTGGAGGCCTGGCAAGAAATTTTGGATAGTCTTGCCATTTCTTTTGTTGGTGGGGGTGGGGACCATTTTCTTGGTGAACGGACTTCTTCCGAACCCTGTATTGGATTTTAAGATAGTTGGCTCGCATCTCATTGATCCTTCTTCTTTTGTGGACGCACTTCGAGGAGGGGTCCGACTGATTTCAGGAGCTACTTTTTTTGAAGATGTTGTGGGGCCTATGTCAGGTGGCCTGAAACTCATTTTTGAAGGAGTGTTGTCTCTTATTGTGTTACCTCTGTTGTGTTTTGGAGGATACAAACTCTACCTCAATAAGGAAGGGCAGGCTTTGGGTTTTCTTGTGGGTTTGCTGGTGACGTTCGTAGTTTTTTACTTGATAACGGGTAGCAGAGCCCTAGTGATTCCGGGTTTTGAACGTTACTGTATTTTTCTGGTGGTTCCCAGTTGTTTGGCTTTGATATTACTGTGGGGACAATTCAAATCTCACATAGTTACCTTGCCCATTGTTTCTCTGCTGATGATGGTTGTTTTTTATCTGAATTTCTTTCAGGTTTACCAAGATACGGGGGGGCGGCCCAATGTTCATGTCACCTATAAAAGTGGAAAAAGCGAACCTAAAAAAGCCGTATTGGACTTTATGAAGTTTCAAGTACCTGAAGGTCAAGTTTTGGTGGGTACAGAGTTTTGGTGGAGTTACTGGCCACTTAGATTTTTGACAGCTAAAGACAAACGTTTTGAGATTGTTGAAATCAAAAATAAATTTAGAAATCGGGAAGACGTAGATAAATTCAACAAGAATTTTGGGGTGTTTGATAAAAAAAGTTTGAGCAAGGATTACAAGGCCAGTTATATGGTTGGTTTTGCGGGGGCGACCTTTGAAAAAATCGCCAAGCAACGGTCTAACCATTGGCGGGAACAAGGTCAATCGAAAGATATGAAAGGGGAGCCTATTTTGTATCTGTGGAGACGGGATATCAATCAGATGGAACTTGAGAAGTTACTTAAAGGGGGTCTTAATTCCATTCCGTTAAAATCTGCGGAGCCGCCTTCAAAACCAGAAAAACCATGAAGAAGGTTGTTGACCTAAAAAAAGAAAAATGGGCCCTGCTGGGCATTTTTGCGGCGATGTTGGGTGTTTATGTCTTCACCATGCCTCGTACCGTAACTTTTGAAGATTCGGGATTTTTTATCATGTCCAGCTATTTCAATGGCATCAGCCATCCTCCGGGTTATCCACTACATTCGGTACTTGGAAAGATTTTCAGTTATTTTCCTGTGGGGACGGTAGCTTTTCGTATTAATCTTATGAGCGCTTTTTTTGGTGCCTTGAGTTGTTCGCTGTTGTATGTGGTGGCGAAATCACTTTTTAATAAAGGGCGTTTGATTCCTTTGACAGTGGCCATCGCTTATGGTTTGTCTCGTGTTTTTTGGTCTCAAGCTATTATTGCCGAGGTGTACACGCTTAACACATTCTTTACGTTTTTGTTGATGGCGGGAGCGATTTATTTTAAGGAGTCGGGTAATGTGAAGTTGCTGTATGCCCTAGCCTTTATTTTTGGTTTGAGCCTAACCAATCACTATCCTCTGATAGGTTTGTCAACCATTATTCTGCTTTGTTTTGTATGGCCCCAGTGGAGGCTCATTGCCCGAAAGTTACCCTTGGTTCTGCTGTTTGGTTTTTTAGGTCTGTTCCCTTACCTTTATATGTATTTTAGGTCTCAGGATCCTGATTTGATTTACAGTTTTCATGGTCCACTTAATTCTTTTGATGAATTTTGGTTTTTCTTTCGTCGGCATCATTATGCAGAATTAGAAACTTCTGTATCGGCGAATATCTCTGACAAAATTAGGTTCACTGTCTTTGCCTTCAAAGAACTCTTTCGTCAAATGACTTTGTTGGGAGGTGTGTTTGGCTTGATTGGTTTTGTGTTGCAGTGGAAGAGGTGGCCCAAACATATTTGTTGGGGTTTGACTTTAGGTTTTGTGGCGAGTAGTTTTTTGCTGGTGGGATTTTTACTGGATTTCGATTGGGATCTACAAAAGAAATTTCTTTACAGAGTCTATCCTATTGTTCCTTATGGAATCATGGCTCTTTGGATAGGTTTGTTTTTAGAAAAGTTAAAGGACGGTCTAAAAGATCTTTTCAAGTCAAAAGAGAAATGGGTTCTGGCTAGCGCCTGTGTTGTTTTTATCGTGGGAATATTTATTGACAATTACTACTACAACAATCGACGGAACGATACGGCGGCACGTGATTATGCCAAAGCAATATTAGATGCAATGCCAGAAGGAGGTGCCAATTATTTCACCCATGGAGATGTGGATGCAGCGCCGCTGGGTTACATGAATATGGTGGAAGGACACCGAAGCGATGTGACGTTGTACAATGATTCAGGAATGTGTTTCAATCAAACGGCACTTTTTCACCCGGTTAAATCAACAAGTAACGAATGGAACAAAATACAAAGCAGAAAACGTATTGAAGAGTTGCATCGTTTTATTAAGGCATCGAAGCTACCCGTTTTTCATACAGATGAAATATTTCCTAGTCCTTACGGGCAAGTGAACTATGGAGTGTTTAGAGAAACCAAGGATACTGTCCCTGAAGGGGCCAAAGGTTTTGTCGTCAATAAGAGTTTGATGGCTTATTTCAAACAATTGGTGAAAACACAACCTATTGATAACTGGAGCCAGATGCATAAAAGCATCTTGATTGGTAAATATGCGGATTACTTAACCAACATATTGTCTCAAGTGAAAGATCCTTTAGTGAAGATTGAGTTGGAATCATTACACGAAGAACTCAACAAATACTTTGTAGGTAAGCTGCGCACGGCCAGCGTGTTACTGGCACATGGTAAAGACCTGGAAAGGGCGTGGAAATTACTACAAGGAGCCAAGCTTCAAATGGAAGAGGCTTATTTTATTGCCAATAAAGCTAGGGTGTATGAATATATGGCTTTGGTCAAATTCCCAAACAAAAAAGTAGAAGAAGAAATTGCCGAAGAAGAATGCGCCGAATCGATCAGTTATTTGGAAAAATCACTAAATATTTACCCTAATCCCAAAAATAATTCCTTGCCTTTTTTGCATGGCTTGTTGTTAGATATTGGAAAAAAAGAAGAGATAGAAAAGTTACAAGTCAGATTTCCCAGTTTGAAAACACGCTCGTCAAAATAAAAATAAAAATTTTTTTGTGGTGAACTAAGTTAAAGCGATGCTTTAATATTTTGATTGTTATTTGGCAAATATTTTTTTATTAAGTTGAGTGTGTTGAGTAAGATCGATAAATTGCTGGATTGGCGCCCTTTTTTTTTGGAAGGTTATACATCTCAAGGTAAATAGAATGTATCAATATGTAATTAATGAAACATTAGAAGAAAAAATGAGATATTTTGTCGTTGGCAATAAATAGCATTTGACCGTTGGGTTGAAAAAATAATAAAAAAAAAGTGAATTTCTAGCGCATCCCAAATACGTGTGGTATAGTTTTGTTTGTATAGAAGATAGGCATCAGTTGCCTGCAGTAAATTAAATCGATCAACGTATCGAAAAGCTTAGAAAGAAAAGGGGATTATTTATGAAGAAATTTTTAACTGTTTTGTCACTTCTCGGAATGCTGACGAGTGCACTATATGCGGCGTCACTTGATGAAGTGCGTACGTGGGATGAGAGTGCGTCGGCTTTCTCGACTACGTTAAATAATGCTGAGCCGATTGATAGATTTATTACACAGGCTGTTTCTGGTCATGCGTCAACCACATATGGAGGAACTGTTTATACAGCCTTCACTCAAACGGATGGTACAGAAACTCGTGTCTACCTTGCTCGTCTCGCTGGCGGAGACGTTCAGGTTTGGGATGATGGGACTGGCGCAAGTGGTGGTTGGAATACCGACCTTCAAACTGCTGACCCTATCGATGCCTTGACTAACGGACAAGATTCAAAAAATCCTGCTTTAGATGCCGATTCAAATGGAAACGTTTATGTCTCTTATTTGATGGAAGATGCAACAGGTAATGATCACCTTTATCTTAATCGTCTTAAAGCTTCTACAGGTCTTTTAGAAATTTGGGATTCAGGCGCAACAGCTTGGTCAACAACTAGAACAGATGCGGCTGCTGATGGAGATGGTATTGATGCTCACAGAGCTACTTCGGCCAACGTAGTTAGCGGAACCCCTCAAATTGTTTGTAATTCTGACAATGACGTATTCATTACATATGTTCAAGCAGATGGTGGCGTTCCAGATAATCATATCTTTCTGGTACGCTATGATTATTCAGCCACTCAAGCTCAGTGTTGGAATCAAGATGCTTTAGCATTTACTACTGTAGCTGCTGATTCTGACGACGCGGGTGACAACATTGACTTTAATATTGCAGTTAATGCGTCAACAACTCATTCACTTGCTACCGGTGGAACAACAGGTCATGTTTATTTTTCATGGTTGCAAGAAGCTACAACCACTCTTGCTGATAGTCATGTAGGATTTGCTCGCTATAATGCTACAACAGGATTAGTTCAACGTTGGGACAAAGCAGCTAATTGGACAACAGTTGGCACGGAATCTGACGACGATGCTGATTTTATTGATGCGGGAATTGCAGATGTGACTGATATTGTAACAGGTACGCCAAGTATGGTCGTCAATTCTGTTGATGATGTTTACATCGTTTATGAACAAGAAGATGAAACTGGTAGTAACGAAACACATGTAAGATTGGCCCGTTATGATTACAGTACTACTACAACACAGGTCTGGAATGATGATTCGACAGCGTTTACAGCTACACAAAGTGATGGTGATGAAGTAACGGATAGTGTTGATGCAGGTGTTTTGGCGAAAGATTCAGATGGTGCTGAAATTGCTCTTGCTTCAAACAACGATATTTACATCGCTTTCTTGCAAGAAGATTTTACTGGTTCCGTTAATCACGTGTATCTTTCACGTTTTGATTACTCTGCCACAAATGTGGAACGCTGGAGTGCTGATACAACAGCTTGGGTAGTCACTCAGACAGGTCAAGATGATGCAGCTGACATGATTGACTTGTCAACTTCAGCTAAAGTTAGTTCAGCTTTGAAAGTGGCTGTGGATTCTAATGATGATCTTTATATTGCTTACATCCAAGATGATGCAGGTTCTGCTAATGATCACTTAAAATTGTCTCGTTATGATTATTCAGCCACTCAAGCTCAATGTTGGGATGAAGGTACAACATCTTTCACTTCTGACTTTTCATTAGCTGACCCGGTTGATATCTCAACAACTGCACAAACATCTAGTGTGCCTAGCATTGTGATCCCAAGTACAGGTGTGGTTTATTTTCCATACTTACAATTGGGTACACAGGCACAAGGTTCTGCTGTCCACCTTCAGCTAGGTGCTTTGGGTACAGCTACTGCTGCGGCACTTGGTAGAAGTAGCTCAAGTGGAACATGTTTGATCGCTGACGGAAGTTCATCAACAATCCTTTGGATTGGCTTGGCTTTCGGTGCCCTTCTAGTAATGGGTGTTGGCATGAGAACTTTGGCTAAAAGCGAATAGTTCAATTTTAAAAGCATGATTAACAAAAATGGCTCCCTTTTTAGGGGGCCATTTTTTTTACATCTACAGAAAGCCATAAGGAGTTAAAAGAATAGTTCACCATTAACTGTTTACAAAAAACAAATGAAACTGATCTGGAAAAAATCTTTAGCGGAATGTGAAGAGCTGTTGAAGAAGTCTTTCTTTCGAAAAAAAGATGGGAAGTGGATTTTTGGGGAAAAATGGTCTTTACATCCTGATGAAGTACCTCACCAACTTTCGCTATCAGAAGAAGAAGGCGCTGGAGTTGTTGTTGAGCTGATCTATCACAAAAGGCCTCTGCTGCATAACAGAGATAAAGCCTTGCTTAAACAAAAATATGCACAGTTCGATTCAGAAAAAATTGCTGAAGTAGCCACGCATAATGCAAGTGGAATCGGTGGCCTGTTTGCTCACTTGTTTTATGGATTGTCTTCATTTTTTATGGCCTTGTTTGGTTGTTTATTGTGCGTGAGCGTGATGTTGACTTGGGTGATTTATTCGGATTGTTCCAAGGCTCTTTCCCGAGTGACCTTATTAACAACCAAGGTGTTTGAAGTGGTGACGCCTTTCCCCGATGTTATGTGGTATGAAAGCATGACATATAGTAAGGCTTTTGCGGCGGCTTTGGTGTTATCGTTTATGATGACATTTGCTGTGGGTTCAGGCGTGGCCTTCGCGTGTTGGTTGTCTGAAAATTTTAGGGTTTATGCTAAGGCATTGCCTGTTGGTTTGTTGTTATGGCCGGGGGGCCTGTGTTTTTTATCTTTGTATGGCGGCAGTGGTTTTATGGAATCTTTTCTGTGGGCTTTGGCTTCTGTGTTGGCCTTGCCTGGTTATCTTGTGGTTTTGCGTTGGCGAAGAGTGTATGTGGCCAAAAAACCAAACAAGCACACGATGTTTGTGGCCCTCTTGTTGCCCTTTATTTTAGCGGGATCGTTGTTTGTTGTTGTGATTGCGGCCAAGGTGTATGTGAATGGTCAATTAGGAGTGGAAAGTGCGCTTATTGTGAGAGATGATGTTCTCAAAAAAATACCTCTGGGTGATAAGTTATCTGATTTTTATTACAACAATGTGCTTGCAGCCAATCTTTTTGTAAGAGCTACCGATGATTTGCCTCATATGGAAGAGTCAACCCGCTACCGTTATCATCAAAATGGTTATCACGCGCCCCCTATGTTTGGGGAAGAGAAAGAGGAAAGTTACATTTTTCGCAATATGCTCAAGCAACATGGTTTTGCGCTGTTGCAGTATGTGGGTATTCCTTTTTTAATTCTTTGGTTTTTTTATGGGCTGTTGGCTTTGATGACAGGTTTTTACAAAGGAGGCGTGTGGAAAATAGCTTCGGTTGTGGCGGCTATCTTATTACTGCTGCTTTATGGAGTGCCTCTAAAAAACTATTTTAGAGATCAAGAGGCGCTCGTCTGGTACTCACATCGTGGGAACATGGCACCTCTTCTTCATGAGTTGGAGTTTTATAGCGCACAGCAACATCGTGTTGATAACATTTCTTATTTATTGTCTTGGGATAAGGAAGTGTTGAAAAGTTTTAATACTCCTACTTTATTTGAAGATCTGAATAAGGCCGTTCAATCTTCTAATAAAGCGGTGCGTGCGATGTCTCTTTCTTCTTTCGAGGCCTTTATTGCAATCCGTTATCATATGATCAATGTGTTGCCATTGCCCCAGCGCAAACCTCCTCATAAATTACCGGATTCTTTTTTTGATAATGTGCGTTCATTTTATGCAAAACATTTGGCCACATTGATCAATGATGAAGATCCAGTGGTACGATATTGGGCCCTACATCTGGTGGTTCATGTAGATGGTTTGGAAGCTTCGGCTTTGGAAAAAATAACAGAAGCAGTGAAGGGGCGTTTATCTGATCCAGATCTTAATGTACGAGATAAAGCGGTGTTGGCCATGGGACAGATTGTGAAAATAAAAAAAGACAATGTGGATAAGGTGTGGGATGTGTTATTTGATCTGCAAGGCGCAGGACAGTGGAAAGATGCTACAGAACAAAGTGATTACATCAAGGCCCACCTATTAGGTATTTTTGTTGATAATTGGCGTGAAGTGCTCGCCTATAAAAAAGTCAAAAACAAATGAGAATACCGCCAGATCCTAAATGAGTAAAGATTAATCAGAAACGAATGTTTATTATTTCTCGCACGGAAGTCCATCGATCTTTATTGTGAGACACGGTTGTTGAAAAGTCTTTGAGGTTCCAAGTGTTGATTGCTTTGTCGAACACGGCCTTACTGTTGATATAAATTTTCAAATTTTTATCATTTGATTTGTGCCAATCAGGGACTAAAATTTTAAATGAATTGAGACCCCTTGATACCTTTGGGTCGCCACTGATAAAGGATGGGCGTATTGTCCAAATTGCAAGCCGTGATGGATTTGGCTTTATTGGGTTTGAACCATATATTTCGCAGTGCGGTTTTAATCTTAGCCATATGTCCGTAATAGCTGACAAGTTTTCCACATTCTCTACGTAAATTGTTAAATATCACTTCTACATTTTTACCATCAAGTTCTCCATTGTTCTCTTGAATTGGTGAGTTGTTAGGTATAAGACCTAAAAATAGAGATATAAAGGCAATAGAAATGATCTGACCAGTTTATTCATTATGTTATAATAAAAAATACATCTAAAAAATGGAGTGATCATGAAGATTGTAAAAAATACGATCGTTATAAAAATTTTACATTGTGTAAGCGTTTGTTTTTTACTGCTATCACTTTCAAGTCATGTGGTTGCTGATCATGAGGAAGAGAGTGAGGAAGACAGTGAGCAAGACGTACTTGCAGGCCATTCAGACCATGGAGGGGCCTGGAATGAGGGGCCACGTCAGGCGGCTGAATTACTTCCTGATATGGGGAATATTGATTTTCCTATTTCGTCGTCCTCTGAAGTCGCACGTGCATTTTTTAATCAAGGTATCGGGCAAATTCATGGATTTTGGTATTTTGAAGCAGAGCGATCATTTCGTCAGGCGTCAATGATTGATCCTACATCTGCTATTTGTTATTGGGGAATGGCTCAGGCTAATATTAACAATGTCAAACGCGCCCGTGATTTTTTAATCCAATCATTTGATTATATAGATAATGCTAGTGCTCGTGAAAAACTTTATATTGAAAGTTTTGCAGAATATTTGGAGTTGCCGACAAGTAAAGAAGGGATTGAGATTTATAAAAAAAATAACAATCAAAAACAGAAAACGAAGGCTAAAAAAAGTGGAAAAAATTCTGACAAAGAGCGTGGTCAGGCGTATGTGAAAAAATTAAAAGAATTGAGTTTGAAGTATCCAGATGATCATGAAGCTAAAGCTTTGATAGCTCTACATATGTGGATAAATAGTACCAAGGATAAGAAGAAAGAAAGTCACTTAGAGGTGGATGCCTACATGCAAAAACTATTTCATATCAATCCCATGCATCCAGCTCATCATTATCGTATTCATCTTTGGGACAAACCTAAACCGGCTGTGGCTCTGGATTCGGCGGGAAAGTGTGGTATGACAGCCAAAGGCATTGCCCATATGTGGCATATGCCGGGGCATATTTACAGCAAGGAAAAAATGTATTTTGATGCGGCGTGGCATCAGGAAGCTTCGGCACGTGTGGATCACAAGCATATGATCAAATATCAGGTGATGCCGGATCGGATACATAATTTTGCCCATAATAACGAATGGCTTGCTCGAAATCTGATGAAAATTGGCCGTATAAAGGACCTATTGTCCTTGACTAAAAACATGATTGAGATGCCGCAACACCCGAAGTACAACGTGTTAACAAAACGTGGTTCATCTTACTATGGACGCACGCGGCTAATGGAAATGTTGAATTTGTATGAGTTGTGGGGTGAAGCGATAGAACTATGTCATTCAATGTATTTGGAGCCAACGGATAATGCAGGCGAGCAAATCAAGCGACTTCGTCTGCTGATGAAAGCCTACTATATGACGGGCGATGTGGATTCTGCGAGCAAAAGTTTTGAAGAGGTGAAAAAACTTTTAGAGGTTTCCCTCGCAAAGGAAAAAAAAGAGTTGGAAGAAAAGGCGGCTAAGGCAGCTAAAAAATCTAAAGAAAATACTGAAAAAAAAGACAAAGAAAAAAAAGATATTGCCGAGTCTGAGTTGCAAGACAAGAAGTCAGGTGAAAAAAGTAAAGGAAAGAATAAAAATAGAAAGCCTAAAAAGCCAAAGTATCAGTCATTGAATGAGGCCATACTTGCCGAGGCCCAGATTGCTCAGATGCTCACGACGACAGTGGACGTGGCAGTTCTCAAAAAGATTGAAAAAACAACTGGTATGGATAAACGTTTGGTGGTGGCGGCTTATTGCAAAATTAAAGATTATGATTCAGCGCTGAAACACGTTGATAAGAAAGAGGAAGTGGCTCCCTTGGTATCAGCTGTAAAAAGGTATTATGAAGCAGGCCGGAAGGAAGAGGCTAAGAAATACTTTGAAACACTTAGAAAGATGTCTGAACAATTAGAAATTGATATGAGTTTTTTTAAAGGTTTGAAGCCCATTGCTGAAGAATTTAAATACCCTGAAGATTGGCGCATTCCTGCGGTAAAAGCTAAAGATGTTTTGCCGCGTCCTTCTTTGGATGAGTTGGGTCCGTTTAGATGGAGGCCTGCAATCTCTCCTAATTGGAGGTTGCCTGACCACCAAGGGGTGGAGGTGAGCCTTGAGAATGAACTAAAGAAATCACCTGTTCTTGTGATCTTTTATTTGGGGGCAGATTGTCTCCATTGTGTAGAGCAAATGAATGTGTTTGCGCCAATGGTGAAAGAGTATGCCGACCGCAACATTAAATTAATGGCTGTCACTTTGGAAACAATGGAGGCGCTTTCAAAAACCGTAGGGAAGTATTCGGATTCAGGTGAATTTCCTTTTCCTATTGTGGCTGATCCCCAATTAGCTGTGTTCAAGAAGTACAGAGCTTATGATGATTTTGAAAAGAAACCTTTGCATGGTACTTTTCTTATTGATCAGAAAGGTCGCATACTTTGGCAAGACATAAGTTATGAGCCCTTTACAGATGCAAAATTTTTACTAAAAGAATGTCAGCGTCTTTTAGCGCAGAAACAGTGATAGTAAATTATTTTTGTGGTTTAAAATAATTGGCAATAAGTTGCTCTAAAATATCTCTGGCCCGGTAGCCATCTTTTTTTGTTTTATCTAATACGGCATTCACAATCAGCAAATCATTTATTCCTAAGTTTCGCCCATTGATGAAAGTTATAAGGTTTTTTGTGAAGGCAGAAGCAATTCTACGTTTTGAAGAAGTGGTTTTTTTCTTTAGATTTTCAAGATGTTTTTTGCCAATGCTGGGAGAGATTTCATCTTTTTTAAAATGCCCGAGTACATCATACATATGGATGTCGATGGCCATAGGATCAAGCAGCTTGTGGCATTCATAACATTTGTCATCGCTGATATGAGCCTTTATTCTAGAAGCAAAATCTTCTTTTTCAGCTTTGCCAAAAGCCGTGACATCTACTTCGTTGGGAGGTGGGGGAATCATTTTATCTAAGATGTTTTCTGATATCCATTTGGAGCGTCTGAAAGGAAGATCTTCAACACCATTGGAGTTTGCTGCCATAAAACTAGCATGGCTCAATATCCCCATCCTATCGTTATTGTCATCGGCTTCTATTTTTCTGACATCATAATTTTTTACATCTTTTATGCCATATAACACAGCCAGTTTATCGTTGATAAAATGATAATTTGACTCCACCAGTTCAGAAAGTTTTCGGTTGTCAGTGAATAGGTACTTGATATAAGAAGATGTTTCATTTTGAAAGTCTTCTTTCAATTCATCGTCATAGTATGCTGGGTATTTGACACGGTCTGGAGTGTTTTGAGAGATTTCTGAAAAATGCATCCATTGACTTGAAAATGAGATGATGAATTTTTCAAAATCTTTATTTTTAACTAAGGCGTCTGTGAACTCCTTAACACTTAATGTGCCAGATTTATACATTTTAAATGATTTAGCAAATTCTTTATTGGGAATTGTTTTTAGGAGTGAATAAGAAGCGTATCGTAACACATCTTTAAAATCATCACTGTTTCCGTCAAGGTACAAATAGTCTGATGTCATAAACATCCATTTCATGGTGTTAACATAGGAATCAAAAACGGACATGCCTGAGTTGCTGCGAAGGCCCTCATAAAAATCTATATATTTTGAGGATTCTTTCAGGTAGGTCAATGCGACAAATGTTTCTATCTTCTTCTTTGCGGCATTATCATCAAATGAAGACATATTTTTAATGTAAAGATTACTCATTGAGACGTCTTCTATTTTATCAATCGTCACATCATATATCCGTATTGTCGGTAATTTTCTTGTTGGGCTGACATACACGATTTTGTCGTTGTCATCATAATACATGATGGGATGTTCTCCTGATTTAATCACATTGACAACACCATTTTCAAATAACACGCCTAATTGCGTGTTCCAATGAAAAGAGACATCAAGGGTGTAATCTTTAATTTTATTATCCTCAATATGAAACGACCCTATAGGTGTGGCACGAGTTAAAGGGTCACTTTTTGTTTTTGTTCTATGGGCATCTTTGAACACAAGTAGCTTGCATAACTCAGTTTTTAAACGGTTGTTGTTAGACCAAGCGGTTTCCTTGCTTTGTGTTTCAGGAACAGTTGAAATCGATTCTCTGTCAATTGCAGATGCTCTTATAGTTAGTCGGTACTTACCTGGAGGGAATATACGAAATTGTTGACTGTATCCTCCCAACAACATGATAGGCATGTTATTGTTTTCTATCCAAGATTTCCCTCGTATACCCCAATAATCTGCGTTATATTCAAAAAAACCATCTGTGGTATCTTTTATTTTAGGTGACATCTTCATTGGGTATTTGAATGTTGAGGTGTAGTTCACAGATTTGGGCGTTTTTCGAGCAATTTCTCTTTCTAGTCGGCCTTGCAAGCTATCGTAAAACATTTTTTCTGCGGCCCTTTTTTCTTCCTCCGTTGATGCATTTTTTATCGCATCCAAGAGTTGTTTTTTTCGAGTGGCATTCTTTATTTTTTGTAGTTCCACTCTCTTTTTTTGTTTTTCATTCAATTTGAACTTAACGTTAGGGTCTCTTGACTTTCCTACCAGAGGCTTGTTGTTTGAAGTGTATTCTTTGATGATTCGTTCGGTACCATCCATAATCGCTGAAAAATAAAACCGGTTCATCATCCGGTTGCTATTCACGGTATGAAATTTATGATCTGGGCTAACATAAGTGTACAAATCGCCAATGGGGTCATAATTTTTGAAATCAATTTGATAAAGATTTGCGATTGAGTTTTTGTATTCATCCGGTGTGATCATTCTTCGAGAACGGGTTTTGTTAGCTTCGCCAAGCGTTTCTTTAAGTAGTGAAATGATTTCTTTTTTTTCGTCTACCGTCAAAGGTTCTTCGTCGTCTTCAGGTGGCATATTGCCACTTTGAACTTCAGAAAAAACCTTGCTCCAACTATCCAGATCATCTAGGTGAATATTTTTTTTGAGCATCGAGACGAGGTCGAGGTCACCTTTTGTTTTTTTTCCGCCATGACATTTGAAGCAGTTGTCTTTTAAAATGTTAGAAAATTTTTCGTGAGAGGTTGCATCGGTGGGTTTATTTTCTGCCAAGGATGAGTTGAATTGTGAAAATAATAAGATAGACACAGTAAAAAGCGCTGACAGTAACAAAGTATATTTTTTCATATTTTTTTTCTCATAATAAAAGTTTGTCCATGTCGCCTAAAATGCCAGCGAAACCATTGAGGTCAGTAAAACCTGACTGGTGAAGTACCGTTGTGTACAAATTAGCCAGTGGATGAACAAGCACTCCCTTGTCTTTGCAAGGAATTCTTCTTCCCTCGTGTTTGAAGCCACCGCCAGCAAGAATCACACACATATCTTTCATTGAGTGTAAGCTGGGATCGCCCATATTTCCCGCAATAAGAACAATGGTGTCGTCTAGAAGGTTTAGTTTTTCTAGATCGTTCACAAAATCAGCCAATTTATCAGTAACGAAGTCTTCGATAAGTCCCAACTGCGTTAATTTGTCTGTTTCATTGTTGTGGTGAGAATTGGCGTGATAACCCAAAGTTACTCCCTCCAGAGGAACGGTGCCATTATTTTTGATATCAAGGACATTAATATTGGATTGTTTTTTTTGCAAACCCAATTTTATTAAGTCTAAGTAAATGGGTAGGTCCATCGTGGCATTTTTAGTGCTGTTGACCTTGTAATTAATTTTAGCGGGTTCTATTTTGGCCCATTTGATATTGTTTTCAGCAACGTCAATGCTTTCTTCAAGAACATCGCGATAATACTTATCACTTTTGGAAGGGACCAACTTATTTTTAAAAACTTGTAATGTATTCTTTTGCGACTCAAGTTTTTCTATAGAGCTTGTTTTACTAAATAAATAATTATACAAGGCATCGGGGCTGCTAATAGGAGGAACGGGCAAACCGTTCATGTTGAAACTCATCCCCTCTCTGCTCCCCGTGGCGATAGAAACGAATTTTTTTCTTGTTTCTTGGATGGTTTTGACAGCCATTAATTGATCCATACTCACAAAGGGCGTTTGGATTTTTCCAAATTTACTTTGAGCGGTGAAGATCGAATGATGATTTCGATGACCTCCCAAACGCTCAGGTTGTTCGATGTCATTGAAAATGGTCATTTTTTTATGGACGGGTGAAAATTTTGTCAAATACCTTGAATTAAGTGAGTTATCATTATCGGGAGTGAAGTTGTGAGGAAGAAAACCTAAGTTAACTGAGATCAACACCACATTTTTTTTAAGTTTGAATAGAGAAGATGTCTTTTTGTCTTGTTTTGCGTCTGAAGCAAACAAGTTCATGGAAGGTAAAAAAGGTGTTAATAATGCCGCTTTATTGAAAGTTCTTCTGTCCACAGATTACCTCGTAAGTGTTAGGTGTATAAGGATATAAGGTAACTCATTGATTGAAAAAAATCAAACCTCTATCTTGTAAAATATCTGTCAATTTTTGTTAAAACGCCAGTCAAAGGCGTTTATAATGCGTTTAAAAGAATTTAGTTTAGAGAGGCGGATTCAAGGACTCAAGATCATGCCCTATATATTAGCAGTTGCTGCCATTATTATTATATTTTTTCTTCTGTCAAAGAGGTCTAAGTCTGGATCTATAAGTTCTGATCATGATGACCTACTAAATGCCTGTGGCAATGACACAGGGCTTGTAGAACGTTTGATAAAACTTGAAATAAAAAGAAAGCCAACTATTTCACGAAGCGAGGCCATTACCAGAGCACTTAATTCGTATCGCCGCGATCGTGGAGTGTAGTTCGAAATATACAATAAAATATTAATTTATGTATAGAATAAACAAAAAACACGTAGTTTTTCTGAATTAGATTTTGAATTACGCCAAACCAAGTCACTGATCAAAGATTTAGCGAGCTCAAAGCCGCATTGCCGAACTGTATTGTGTCAAGATAAATCCATCTCAATAAATTTATAATTAAAGCATAAATAGAAATCACAATTCGTCGTTGCTCTGTCAAATAGAGCTTTGATGAGGTCAAGAAAAACAATCAATTTTTTGGTTTGGTAAACGATTATTTGTAATTTGATGGGGTTTAGGGATTTTAAAAAGATATACTGTCATCTATGAATGATAGTAGAAAATTACAGTACATTACAGAAAAATCGTTGTCTAAAGCCAAACGTTGTCCCAAACTTTTGTGGCACGATATTCATGAGCCCCGTGATAAGCCCAAACTCAGTCGATTGGCTCAATGGCAAAAAGATCAAATCGATGAGATGATGGTTTGGGCACAAGGGTATTTTTCAGAAGGCATTTTGATTGAAGATAAAGAAGAGTCTTTGGCTTTTGAAGCTACGCAAAAGGCCATGGCCGGTGATGCGCCTGTTATTATTAATGGAGCCTTTGTTTACCGTGGGCTTTTACTGCGCGCCGACATTGTTGAAAGAAATGAAGATGGCAGCTGGAATTTGATTGTTATTAAGGCGGCCAGTCGCTTGAAGCACCAGCATGTGCCTGATGTGGCCTTTCAACATTGGGGTTGCATGGGTTATGGCTTAAAGATCAAAAAATCTTCGTTGCTGCTCATCAATAACAAATACATTCGCCAAGACAACATTGAACCTAACAAAATGTTTTACTTGGTTGATGTTACTCACATGCTCAAAAATAAGGGGCCCCGGGTGGATAGCATTGACAAGGCCGTGGCTATGGCCAATGCCAACACGCCTCAAAAAGTTGAAACCGGCAGCCAATGTGAGCGCCCCTATCCTTGCCTTTACATGGATCTCTGTCACACAAATTATGTGGCCCCAGAGGTGCAACCCGCCACACAGATTAAAGGCAAGTTTAAAGACAAAGTTTACCCGATTGATCATGTGTTTTCTTTAGGCAAACGTAAAGGTAGAATTCTTGTAGAAAAAGGGATCAAGAGGCTCAAAGACATTCCCCCCAAATTCAAGCTGGACCCTCTCGAAAAGATAAAGCAAAAAGTAGGCATTGAAAACAAAGCTCACGTCAATACGGTATCGATACGCCGTCAACTCGATACACTTGTGTACCCTATCTACTTTTTAGATTTCGAACTTTTTGCCCCTCTCATACCTGCTTACAAGGGTACAGGCCCTTACGGGGCCATTCCTTTTCAGTACAGTCTGTGGGTCAAACGATCGCCAACGGATGAAGCCGTTGCCTTGTCTGATTATCTCCATCGTGAGCAGGCAAGTGACCCTAGGCCAGGAGTTGTGAAAAATTTGACCGACCACATCGGTGAAAGTGGGTCTATCGTTGTGTACAGCCTCGACACAGAAAAAACGGTTTTAAATAAACTCGCCGATTTTTCATCCGAGCACAAAAACACACTCAACAACATGGCAGACCGTCTGTGGGATCTCGCACCCATCTTCAAAAACGATTACATCCATCCTCAATTCAGGGGCCGTTTTTCAATTAAGGTGGTGCTACCGACCTTGGTGCCCAGATTGAGTTATGTTGACCTAGACGTAGACGATGGAAGAATCGCCTCAGACAGTTGGGAGGCCTGGCATGCCGGAGCATATGAAGGCAACGCAGATCGGCTGCATGATGACCTTGTGAAGTATTGCTCTTTAGATGTAGAGGCGATGGTTCGGTTGTTGGAGGTTGTTGAAAAGGCGATTGTTTGACTTTTGTTGATTTCCACGTTCTTCGAGTTACTTTTGTAACTGCTAGAAAGCGTGATTGAGCAGAGTAAAGAAGGTTACTATTTAGCTCTTCGCCAAACCCAAGGCTCTATCAGAACCCCAGAACCTAGGTGGAAACCATGGATCGAATTTTTCTTGAGATCACTTCAACAACAAGTGAAGAGACTCGAAATCAAAATAGAGCGAGAAAAAATTGTTCTTGCCACTATGCCAGAACTCTCGGTACAAATTCTTGATCAAGCACGAAATCATGGTCGTGTGACTATTGGTGAAATGGTTGAACTCACAGGTACAAGTCGTAATACGCTCAAGGAGCATTTCCGCACCTTAGTTGCAAATAATCATCTTGAGTTACATGGCAAGGGGCGCGGGGCTTGGTACAGCCTTAAGGCACGTGATCAGGTGCAATCTCAACGAATTGGTGTAAATATGCTGCAATCGTAAGAACTCCCGAAAGCTGTTGGTTCAGAACTTATTACTAATCAACAGCTTACGGAAAATGACGATGGTGGAGGCGGGGGGAATCGCATTCAAATCTGAATGAAGACAGTCTAAGACAGCTACAGGACAACATCGGAAAAAACGTTGTAGATTCAACTTTTTTATCTAATTTGCCGGACACATCCGGACACGGTCAGACGGGCGAAAACCAACGTTGTGACAACTTTGAGCACGAAAATTACACAACTTCTTACACAAGTTTCGATGAAGATCTGTTAATGGTTTTGTCTTGTTGGTTTGATCTTCCTGAAGATGTTAAGAAGACTATTGTGAGAATTATTAAATCTGTAAATCTATGATCACACGAATTGTATTACTAAGACCTTAAAACTATCTCCTATAACCTCTTTGGCGAGTTCATCTTTTTTAACAAGTTTGAAAGGAAGTCCAAGCATAACTCTTTCATAATAACTTACGGAATCTTTGTAAGGCAATCCATTTTTTTTTGTGATTATCCCTGTTTCAACTTTGTCAAACATGTCTTCAATGTTATCTGCTGTTAAATTTGTCCAAGGTTTATTTTTGAACCATCTATTTACAGTAACCATTCTACTCAAGTAGCCATGGAGAGTTTTATAACAAGGTTCGTCAAGTTCTTGTATTCTTTGACGTCTTTTTGATCTTCTAGATATTTTTTCTAGACATTTTGTGAAAACATCTTTATTAGCCTGACAAATGTCAGGGTCATTCAGGATTTTCGCGTAATATTTTGGGTATGATCTTGTATATGTATCGCTCATTTTTAACTTATATACGTTCAGAATATTTAAAGGTCAGTCAACATATTTGATATGTCACTGAACAGTATTGAGAAGTTAGAGACTCGAATAGATTTATTCAATGCCACATCCCAGACGCAGACATATTTGTTCAAGTCTGTAGCTATTCTGACGTATATATAGTATGAATATTTAAAACTTTATAAGTTTTACCTGTAATTTTAAAGTTGTAGTGAGTTAAGTTAGTTTTATTAGCGTTACTACAATTCCAATGATTAAAATCATGATTATTAGAATGCAAAAAATACGAGAACGAAGAGGTGTATGCCGAGTCGAGAAAAAAACTTTATTGTATGCCCATTGTGTATCGGAAATTAATTGGTCAATATTTTTTAAATTCCTTAAAACATTGCAGTATTTTATAATATCTTCTAAATCAAGTGTGGTGTACTCATGAGCACTGTCCAATTTTGTCATCATTTGTTTTGCAAGTAGTAAGTCATTTTCTTCGTACGAGGTAAAGATTTCTTTTAAAATCTTATTGGAATTCGATTTCATCCGTATATCTTCTAAAAGATGTGTTGTTGTAACTAAATCTAATAAAAGAACTTGAACTATTGCTTTTTTAAAACATTTCACGGCCCTCAAGGCGTATCTTTGGGTAGTTTTTGGGTCATTTTCTGTTTCTAAATTATCATCGATGACACGTTCAAAAAGAGATTTTCCATGATGGATTAGTTTTTTAGGATTTTCGAGAAGCAGATCTGTTTTTTTACGCATGCGTTTTTTGTATTCAGATGATTGCATAACGTTACGGTATTTATATTTCTTACTATCTTGATATTGAAAATCTGAAATTAGTTCTTGAGCTATGCCATAATGGACGTAATATTCTTTAAGGCTGGTTTTGGCGAATTTAGGATATTTTTTTCTTTTTCTTTCTGTTTTATGATTTGAATTGTCGGTGACATCATCCCAATTGGTTCTGGGGTATATTGTCAGTGTTACAAATCCATCCGAATAGATAACGGTAGGCTCAGGGGCAGATATTTTACTGCATTCTACAATAGAAGTAAGAATGCCGCTCCCTTCCATTTCTACGATGTCAATGTATGAAATGATCTGAGCAAGACGTATATTTCTTTGAACTGACCGGCCTTCTAAGTTGCTTAATGGAATGATTTTGTCTTCTTCTAATGTTCGGCCCATCCATGATCCTGGACTGGAAATTTCAATTCTATCTGTGAAAATATGCACATAGATTATACGCTCATCATTGTCGTATTCTCTATGACAAATTGCATTTGCTAACATCTCACGGATACAAATCATGGGGTATTTGTAAATCTTCCTTGTCATCATCGAATCAGTTGATGATTTTTCTCGATGTTCTATAGAATCTGTAATGAATTGTCGACTAGCTATGATTTGTGATAGTAAAGGTCCAGTATGATTTTTTCGGTTGCGTGCAGATGATTTGTCGATTCCTTCATAGATAGTTGTTCGAATAATTGCAGACGGGATGACGCTCGTTGGATTTTGTGAAAATAGTAATGCACCGCAATTGGTAAGATGTCCATTATCATGAATTAATGCCATTTGTTGTAGAAATTCTACAGTGGTGAGTTTAGTTGGAAGGAAAGGACGATGTTCTTGACGCAGATTCTCTCTATAATAAGATATTGCCTTCTCATCGAATTCAGTAACAGGTGTGGTTTTGTCAAAAAATGAGATTTCTTTTTGAATGTTGGTTATTTCGAGCATTTTATTCAATGGATTGTTCAAATTTTTAGATTTAGCGATGTCTGGCAAGATATTATAAATATGAGAGTAGACAATGTCTGAAAGGTGATCCAGATCTTTGTATGGCTCTGAAGGTGTTACAGAGTCTGAGTTAATGCCTTCATCCCATTTTTCTATTAGTTCTTCTTTGAGGCGAACTACAGCCGTCCAGTTTTTTATGGTTTTAAGTTCATTCATGGCAATAGGATCAGGTGATTTTTCAGGAAATAAAGCTAGAGTGTGAATACGCTTTTCTGTTGGTCTTTGGCGAAAATAATCGAGTTCTTTTAAGGTTACTTTTCCAACTTTATGTTTGAAAATGAATATTGCAATCGAAGCATTTTTTATATGAGGCGTTATTACGGCTTCTTGGCCACCAACTAGTGGGTCGGAGTTGAATCTGTAGTAAAACATCTTCACTCGGTGGTAGATATTCACTTCGTCATTCATTTTGTTTAATTGTTGAAGATAGCTGTCAATTCTTTGTTGAAGATCATAAATCGTGTTAGATTCGTTTTCAGCGTCATCTGCAGACCCTATAAAGATAGTTAAATCTTGTGTCATTCTTAATTCTCTCATCTAACACGCTGTTGACTTGCTTCAAAAGTTAATTGTTATAAGTATCATATCATATCAGTGTATATTGCCAAAATGTGGAAATAGTTACTAAAGGCTATCTCAAAATGTCCAATGTTAGTGTGTTTTAAATTGTTGAAGATTGATAAAGGGTATAGGAATGCCCATTCTCTCTACCAGTTTCTTCCAATATTTTATCCGATTTTGGGGGGGGTGTTATTTAAAATTCTGTTAGGTCAAGTGGTTTGATGAGGTGAAAAATGCTTTTTTCTCGGGAGAAAATCTATTTGACGTAGAAACATTTTAGGCAGTAAAAGAGCGAAAGAATGATACAGTTATCTGAGCTTTCCCAAGAGCTTCACCGCAAGTCTTTCTGAATGAAGTTTCTTATCTTGGATAATTTTCTCAATTTTCTTTTTGACAGCAGAATTCATTCCCACAACAATAACTTTAGATTCAGAATCAAAGGATAAACATTTACGAATATTTTTTAAAATATCACTTTTCCCCGTTTCAAACTCAATGAGCAACTTCTTGTCTTCTCCATAAATAACCACGTCAATATAGCCGCCTTCACATTGAACTTCACGATGCACGGTTAACCTTTGCTTTTTGTAGAATTGAACGATCATATTCACACCAAATTCGTGGAGAAGTGACTTGGGAAATTTGTCAACACATTTCCCTTTATCCATTAATAACACTTTGGCTTTGTCAGTTAAATCATAGAGGACAATCTTGGCATAGGATGTTCTGAACGATACAGCTTTAATCAACCTTGAATCGATAAGCTTACGAATGAGTAAAGTCCCTTTTTTTGCTCCAACGTCCATCTCCCTATAACGCTCAGATGTCAACCACAGGGGATGTTCAAGAATAGATGTAAGTAAGAAGTGGGCGTCATCTAATAAGTCATTTTCTTTATTTTCAACTTCTTTTGGTGTAGGGAGTATAAGGAGTGAAGGTTCCGATTTCTTTAAATCTATCTGAGAGTAATTTTTTGTAGTTCCCTTAAATTTTTGCATATGCTTTTTGACATCTTCATCACTAACCATACCTTTTCTCTCCAGCACTTTAGAAACACGAACAAGAAAGGGGCTTGGGTGTCTATGTATTCTCACCACGGCCATCCCAATCGAAATTAACCCAAACACCGCTTTAGCTTTGTCTGAGATCAAGGAATAAGAGCCAGCGGTATTTACGTCTCTCTGCTCATTGAGTTTAAAGGTGAACTGTGTGTTGGTATTTGCTATTACGGTTCGACTGAGTGATGAGGGTTCTTGATCGATGAGAATACAGCCTATTCCGAGTTCTCTTACTTGGCGCAGAAAACTCTCCATAAGTGGAGTTCCTTTAAAGCCCTTGAGAACTGTCTGCATCCACTCCGCAGAACGACCTTTTACTTTCATAAGTTTGATTTTGTTGTGTACGTCAATAAAGCTAGGGTATGATTTACTTCCTTTATATATTCCAAATTCCTTGTAACAAGAATCAATGGCTTTCACGATTAAGTGTGAGCTTCCTTCTCCCCCAAAATAAGCTAGGGAAATCAGTTCTACGAGTAGTTTTACCCAAGTACTTGGTTCGACCCCTTTGGGCTTGAACCTCAAGGAGTTTTGTTTGTAGTTGGGTCACTTCAAGATAGCAGGAGTTTTCTTCATCGGCAAGCTTATTGGTGATGTGCCTGCGGCTTCAGCCATTTTAGACCGGTTTTTACAGCACGCCATTATCATTCCGGTCAAAGGTAAAAGTTACCGAATGAAAAATAAGCTTTCAAATACTG
>Ga0316192_10000613_pt1 | contig 26285 bp, 28 predicted proteins | sample MerIslwburrow_MG_FD_204931 | JGI IMG/M metagenome (GOLD analysis project Ga0316192, IMG submission 204931) | Coastal sediment microbial communities from Maine, United States - Merrow Island worm burrow | ecosystem: Environmental > Aquatic > Marine > Coastal > Sediment | place: USA: Maine...
AAAAGATCCCTGCCTGGTGTACCTCGGCAAGATAGGCGGTTTCGCCGTCTACAGTCACGGTGACGGTGAGCGCGAGTACCACCACGTGCTGACCATCATTGGTCACCGCCGCACTGTTGCCGATTTCAAATTCAAGATTGGGTTTCCACTCTTTAAGGAAAATAGCGGGTGAGTTCGGCGTCTCGAATGATACGTCTTTAAGATAGACCTTTAGCGGCTGAATGGATTTCTGTTGTCCCTCGTTCTGGGGAGCTGCCGATGGGTTATCCGCCATGGTTAGGATTCCTGTTCATTTTGTTCTGATATGGAAGACCAGTTAAGTGTTTTTGGTCAGTGGCAGTTCCGCCTTTTGCCAGGCCAAAACACCGCCTTTAAGGTTATATACCGACTCAAAACCCTGTTTGCTGAGCTTGTTGCAAAACGCTATTGAGCGTTGTCCACGCTGGCAATAAACAACCACCGGACGTTCACGGTATTTGCTCAGGGACGCCGGAATGTCTGCATTCCCTGTTGGCACGTTAACGGCATTTGCAATATGGCCTTCACGATAGTCCTTGTCGGTGCGCATATCAATCATGGTGGCATTCTCATGATTGAGCAGGCGGGTGGCTTCGGCGGGGCTGACCTCTTTGACCCGGCTGAGGCGCTGCTGTATCTCGGACACAATCAGCATCACGACAATGGCAAACAAGGCCAGCACCAGCAGACGATGGTTACCGGCAAATTCTATCAGCTGCTGCGTATCCATCAGGCTAGAAGTCTTAGTTGGGAGAAAAGAGTGTTCAGGGTGTTAAGTTGAAGGGTGTCACTAAGGGCTATGGCAAAATACTTCACGCATCATGCCAATCAAGCGCAAGGTGCGCGAATCACCGACACGGTAGTAAACGCGGTTGGCGTCCTTGCGTGATGCAAGAATGCCCTTGTCCCTGAGAATAGCGAGATGCTGGGATATATTGCTTTGCGAAGTGCCAACACGCTCAACGATGTCCTGCACGCTGATTTCCTGATCGCCGAGCGTGCAAAGAATTTTCAACCGTAGCGGGTGCGACATGGCCTTCAGGGAGCGCGAGGCACGGTCTATATCTTCATCACGCGTGATGAGTGATTCGCTGCTTATAATCATGCTTCCGCCCCTCAAATACCTGATTTAATTGTAGCTTACTGCATTCATTATTAAAACATTATACAATAATAAGCCGTTTCGGCTACAGGCAGGCGGCTGAAACATTGACATTGCCCTCTGGTTCAGACAGTTTCTGCGCACTGCCTGCCAGCAACACTGGAAATCAGGAATCGACCCGGTTTAGACTTCTTCTAAATAAATGAGCAAACAGCAACAAAAAACATCCAAAAAGGATGCCGCAAGGCCAATGGTACTGCTTATCCTCGATGGCTGGGGCTACAGTGAGACCCCACAGCACAATGCCATTGCGGCAGCGAACAAGCCCGTCTGGGACAGGATCTGGGACAACTACCCCCATACATTGATACGTACCTCGGGTGCGGCGGTGGGTTTGCCTGCCGACCAGATGGGGAATTCCGAGGTCGGCCACCTGAACCTCGGTGCCGGTCGTGTGGTGTACCAGGAATTTACCCGCGTCAGCCGTGCCATTAAAACCGGTTCCTTTTTCAGGAACCACACGTTAACCGATGCGGTTGATCTGGCAAAAGAAAATGACAAGGCCGTGCATGTGCTCGGCCTGCTGTCACCCGGTGGCGTGCACAGCCATGAAGAACACATTCATGCCATGGTGGAACTGGCGCTGCAGCGCGGCGCGCGGAAGGTTTACCTGCATGCCTTTCTGGATGGACGGGATACTTCTCCACGCAGCGCGGCTGCGTCCATCGAAGCCATGCAACAGTTGTTCGACAAACTGGGCGGTGGCCGCTTTGCCTCAATCATCGGTCGCTACTATGCCATGGACCGTGACCACCGCTGGCCGCGTATACAGGCGGCCTACGATCTGATTACGCAGGGGAAAGCGGAGTTTCAGTCGCTGGATGCCATGAGCGCCCTGCAGATGGCCTATGCACGCGACGAGAGTGATGAATTCGTCAAGGCAACCGCGATTGTCCCCGAGGGGGCCCGGCCGGTTGTTGTCGAGGATGGTGATGTCATCATTTTTATGAACTTTCGGTCAGATCGCGCGCGCCAGATAACCCGACCGTTTATCGAGCCTGATTTTGACGGTTTTGTTCGGGAACGTATACCCGCGCTTGCAAGCTTCGTGAGTTTAACCGAGTACAAGGCTGACTTTGATGTACCGGTCGCCTATCCAGCGGAGCGCCTGAAGAATGTCTTTGGTGATTATGTAGCTAAAAACGGTTTGCATCAGTTGCGGCTTGCGGAAACCGAGAAATATGCACATGTGACGTTTTTCTTCAACGGCGGACGGGAAAAACCGTTTGAGGGGGAAGACCGGATACTGGTGAAATCACCCATGGTTCCTACCTATGATATGCAGCCGGAGATGAGTGCCCCCGAAGTGACTGACAATCTGGTCGCTGCCATCGAGAGCGGCAGCTATGATGTCATTATCTGCAATTATGCCAATCCGGATATGGTTGGACATACCGGTAAATTTGACGCCGCAGTGAAAGCCATCGAGGCCATCGACACGTGCCTGGGCCGGATCGTGGCAGCAATCGACAACCATGGTGGTGAACTGCTGGTGACCGCCGATCATGGCAATGCTGAATTGATGCTGGACAATAATAGCGGTCAGGCACATACCGCTCACACTACCAATCTTGTACCACTGGTTTACGTCGGACGCCCGGCCCAGATGCAGGAAAACGGTGCACTGTCTGATATTGCGCCGACAATGCTGGCGCTTATGAACATGCCCATACCGCCGGACATGACCGGCCACCCGCTGGTGGAACTGCTGTTGGAAATCAATGATGCCGCCGAGTTGGAATCTGTCGCGGACATGCATGGCTGACTGGCACTGGCCTTCAGGCCGGCAGCGTATCACTCCTGCAGTTGCCGGCTCAGCCTTTCATCCCTGTTTGTTAATGTTTTTGGTCATGCTGCTGGCGCTGGTATCTGCTCGCGCAGCGGCTGAAGACATCGCCGTTCAGACAGAGAAACTTAACAAGCTGCGTGAGCAAATCCATGACATAACGACAGATGTCGATTCCATGCGTGGGCAGCGTACTGACGTGCGGGTAGCGCTGGAAAAGACAGAAAAGGAGATTGGCAAAGTCACCGCCGAGCTGCACCGGCTGGACGCAGATTCCGAGGCTACACGGCTCAAGATAGAGGCACTGGACAGCGATCGAGCCTCTGAACGCCAGGTGCTGGCGGAACTGCGCCAGACACTGATGCTGGATTTGCAGTCGGCCTATTCAGCAGGGCGGCAGCAGCAGATCAAGTTATTACTGAACCAGCAAGATCCTGCACTGGTCAGCCGGATGGTGACTTATCACGGTTATTTCACTCGTGCACGCGCCGCACGCATGCAGGAATTGCGGGTGACGCTTTCCAGAATCAATGACATCGAGCACGCACTTGTTGAGCAGCAGGCAGAAATAGAACAACTGCAATTGCAGCAGCGGGAAAAATCAGCGCGACTGACGCTGGAGCAGGACAAGCGACGCAAGCTCCTTGTTCAGCTGCAGCGTGATTTGCAGCTCAAGGCGAGCGAATTATCCACCTTGCAACAGGATGAACAGCGCCTGCAGGCACTGGTAAAGTCTTTGCAGGAGGCCATGCGCAATATTCCACCGGAGGGCGACGCCAGCTCTCTGCGACAGCTGAAAGGAAAGTTGCTGTGGCCGGTGGCGGGACGCATCACACGGCGTTATGGAGCGAAACAGGCCTCGGGGGAGCTGCAATCCAGCGGTGTCGTTATTGCCACGCGTGCCGGTACCGATGTAAATGCCATCGCCACGGGTCGTGTCGCGTTTGCCGACTGGTTGCGGGGTTTCGGCCTGTTGCTGATCATTGACCATGGTGATGGATATATGTCTCTTTACGGGCAGAATCGAAGTCTCTACAAGGATGTCGGTGAGTGGGTGAAACGCGGTGAGGTGGTGGCCGCCGCCGGTAGCAGCGGGGGGCAGGACCAGGACGGTCTCTACCTGGAGTTGCGCAAGGACGGACGGCCGTTCAACCCGACAGCCTGGTTCAAGGGACAGCCGTTACCGCTACAGGCAAGTCACTAGAATTACCTCCCTTTGCGCTGGAATCATGTCGCTGCGGTATTGTCTGAATGTGTGAAAATGGAAATTACCGGCAGATGAAAGCTTTCAGGGCGGACGCCGATACCGCTGTAACCGGTGCTGTGATATTGTCGCAATGTCTTGTCAACGGCAATACTTAACCCTTTTCAGGCAGCCAAGTCGAAATGCCCGTTGACCTAAGTATGGAATAACTACATGAAACCCAAATTACAGAATTATCTGCTGGTACTGACCGGGCTGGTTGCCGGTGTGCTGGTATCAATAGGACATGGTGTGTTTGCTGAACGTGAGAGTGCCCAGGCGACGTTGCCGGTCGAGGAATTGCGCACCTTCAGCGATGTTTTTGGACGTATCAAGAATGACTATGTCGTTGATGTGGATGACAAGGAACTGATCGAAAATGCTATTCGCGGAATGCTGTCGGGGCTGGATCCACATTCCGCTTACCTGGATGCTGAACAGTTTACCGAACTGCAGGTCGGAACCACTGGTCAATTCGGCGGCCTGGGTATCGAAGTAGGAATGGAAAACGGATTCGTCAAGGTGATTGCACCGATCGATGACACACCGGCACAGCGTGCCGGTGTCAAGTCCGGTGATTTGGTTATCCGCCTCGATGACACACCGGTCAAGGGCATGACCCTCAATGATGCCGTTAAAATCATGCGTGGCAAGCCAGGCTCTGATATTGAGCTGACCATTGTGCGTGAAGGCGTAGATCAACCCCTCAAGATCAACATCACGCGTGATGTCATCAAGGTAAAGAGCGTCAGGGCGCGTATGCTCGAGCCCGGTTTTGGCTATTTGCGCATCTCCCAGTTCCAGTCGAAGACGGCAGAAAACATGATTGATGCCATCGATAAACTGAAAAAAGAAAACAAGGGCACATTGCAGGGCCTGGTACTGGATTTACGCAACAACCCCGGAGGTGTCTTGAATGGTGCGGTTGCCGTGTCTGACGCCTTCCTTAAAAAGGGCATGATTGTCTATACCGAAGGGCGAATCGCTGACTCCCGGTTGCGCTTCAATGCGACACCGGATGATGTTATTGATGGTGCACCACTGGTGGTACTGGTAAACCAGGGTTCAGCCTCTGCCTCGGAAATTGTTGCCGGTGCGTTACAGGACCACAAGCGCGCCATTATCGTGGGTGTTAAAACCTTCGGCAAAGGATCGGTGCAGACCATTTTACCGCTCAGTAGTGACTCTGCGCTGAAATTAACCACCGCGCGCTATTACACACCTTCAGGTAAATCAATACAGGCTGAAGGTATTACACCGGATATCGAACTGGAAAGTATTGAGATCGCTACCGTCGACCGCAACATCGAGCCATTGAAAGAAGCAAACCTGACAGGTCACCTGGATAATGGTAATGGCGACGACCATAAGGAGTCTGGGGACACTGAAGAAGTAGACGAAGTTACCGTGTCCGCAATGGAAGACTACATGCTCTACGAGGCGCTGAATCTGTTGAAGGGTCTGGCAATTCTTCAGGAACGCATGCAGTAAACGCGGGTAAATGAATTTTAAACCGGCCAAATGGTGTTTCCCTGTTACCGTATGGCTGTATTTCCAATTGTTTGCCGTCATGACGGTAAACGCTGCTCCCGCTGACGCTGAAGCAAACCTGCCCGGCATCGCGCTGATTATTGATGATCTCGGTAATCAGCGCGAACAAGGCATGCGTGCCGTTAAACTGCCGGGGCCGGTTGCCTGTGCCTTCCTGCCCTATGGCCCCTTCACGAAAGCGCTTGCCAGCCAGGCGCACGCCCATCACAAGGAAATCATGCTGCACCTGCCGATGCAGGCTGTCGACCATGAAAACAAGCGTGTCGAGGAAGGCACGCTGACGCTGGATATGACGGAACGGCAGTTCATGGATGCACTGGCACACGAGATTGCAGCGGTTCCCTATGTCAGCGGTCTGAACAATCACAAGGGTAGTTTGTTGACACGGCACCCGGGTAACATGGCGTGGTTGATGCAGGCCATAAACCAGCGTGGCGATCTTTTCTTTGTCGACAGCCGCACCACCAAGGAGACGGTCGCGAGTCAGCTCGCAGTAGAATACGGCGTGCCGAACATCTCCCGAAATGTTTTTCTCGACAACGATCCTGATCCCGAGGCAGTACGCGAACAATTCAGGAAATTGATCGCCATCGCCAAGCGTGATGGTACTGCGCTGGGAATCGGACATCCACTCACGGGTACGCTGAATGTGATTACAGAAGAGCTCGAAAACCTGCAGCTTCAGGGGGTACGGCTGTTACCAGTGTCGCGCCTCATTGAACTGCAGAATGACCGGAGGGTTGCATGGCAAACGTCCTTGTCCCGTTAGCGCAGGGCTGCGAGGAACTGGAAGCGGTGACTGTGGTTGATCTGCTGCGGCGCGCCGGTATAGCGGTGGTGACCGCCGGTCTGGATCAACAGCCGGTACGTGCTTCTCGTGGCGTTGTGCTGTTGCCTGACATGACACTGGAGAAGGCATTACAGCAGGAATACGACATGATTGTGCTGCCTGGAGGTCTGCCGGGTGCCGACAATCTGGGCGACGATGAGCGCATTATTGAGCGCCTGCGAAGCATGTCTGCCACCGGTAAATACACGGCAGCGATATGTGCTGCGCCCAAAGTGCTGGCTCAGGCCGGGTTACTTGATGGCAAACGTGCGACCAGTTATCCCGGTGCACTGGAGATAGACACCATTCCCGGGCTCGATTACCGGGATACGGCGGTCGTTATGGATGGCACTGTTATTACGTCGCGCGGGCCAGGTACCGCAATGGATTTTGCACTGTCCCTGATCGAGCTGCTTGCCGGTAAACAAACGCGCGATGAAGTTGAGGCGGGCCTGCAACGCAGCTGATCGCATGACTATCAGGTGGGTCAGCACTAGTCGCTGTTATTCGGCCAATTGAGAGTCAGCAGGAATATACCCAGGCCCGCACATATCCAGCTCAGCAGGGGAGCACCCATAAAAAGATACGGCGCGGAGCCATCGAGACCGTAGATGATGGCTGCCGTGACTATAAGTCCGGTGCCAATGATGGTGTTTGAATTGCGTCGATTGGCGCGGCGCATTTCAAGCCTCAGGCGTTTCAGATCATGCGACGTCCACTCCACTTGCAGTTTGCCACTGGTTGCCTGTTCCAGAAAACGATGAGCCAGTATCGGCATGTCCGGCAGGGTGTCGCTCAACCCGGGGATGCTGTCTTTCAGGTTACGCAAAAAAGAACGTGCGCCAAGTTGCTCGCTCATGGTGCGTTCCAGGAACGGTTTGGCAGTTTTCCAGAGATCCAGTTCGGGGTACAGTTGCCTGCCCAGACCCTCGATATTCAACAGGGTCTTTTGTAACAGCACCAGTTGTGGCTGCACTTCCATATTAAAGCGCCGTGCTGTCTGAAACAGTCTTAGCAACACGTTGCCGAATGAGATTTCATTCAGTGGTTTTTCAAATATCGGTTCACACACGGTCCGAATCGCGGCCTCGAATTCATCCACACGGGTACCTTCCGGAACCCACTCCGATTCGACATGCAGCTCGGCCACCCGGCGGTAGTCACGATTGAAGAAGGCCAGAAAATTTTCCGCGAGATAGCGCTGGTCAACCGGATTAAGGGTACCCATGATGCCGAAATCCACTGCCATGTAACGACCGTCAGTACCGACAAAGATATTGCCGGGATGCATGTCGGCATGGAAAAAATTGTGGCGAAATACCTGCGTGAAAAATATTTCAACGCCGCGCTCCGAGAGGGCCTTCAAGTCGATATGCTGCGCGCGCAGCTCGTCGACATCGCTGACCTGTATGCCGTAGATACGTTCCATCACCATGACGTCGGGACGGCACCAGGGCCAGTACACTTCCGGCACATACAGCAGCCCGGTGCCGCTGAAATTGCGTCTCAGTTGCGAGGCATTGGCGGCCTCGCGCAGCAGGTCGAGTTCGTCGTAGAGGATTTTTTCAAATTCGGCAATCACCTCGCGCGGCCGCAGTCGGCGGCCGTGTTGCCAGTAACGCTCTGCCAGTCGCGCAACCGTGTATAGCAGGTTCACGTCACGGGTGATTTCCTGGCGGATATTGGGGCGCAGCACCTTGATCACGACGGCGCTACCATCCCTGAGCTGCGCAGCGTGTACCTGTGCGATGGAAGCAGATGCCAGCGGTGTCTCGTCGAATTGCTCGAAAATCTCCTCAATTGGCGCACCGAGCGCGGCCTCGATAGTTGCACGTGCCTGAGTGCCGGGAAAAGGCGGCACATCATCCTGCAGGTGCGCCAGCTCCAGCGCGATATCATCCGGCAACAGGTCCCGCCGTGTTGACAGGATTTGTCCAAACTTCACATAGATGGGCCCCAGGTCTTCGAGTGCACGCCGGATACGTACACCCCGTGGACCACGCGTGCGTGGTATCCAGTTCCACGGAGCCAGGTAGTAGAGAAAACGGAAAGGCCGGAACAGGTGCGTCGCGAGGATAATTTCATCCAGCCCATGGCGCGCCAGGACAAAATTAATATGTACCAGTCGTATGATTTGAGCCGGCCGTATCATGTCAGCTGTCGATATCCTTTTCAGTCTGCGTCTGCAGCCGTTTTAGCCGCGCGCTGAGCCGGTCAACATCCATACTGATGCGGGTCACATCGGCGCTGAAGTTTTCTGTTTCGATGCGTGTTGGCAGCACCCGCAGCTCTTCCTGCAGGTATTCGCCGATGTCTTTTTCAAGGGTGTCAATGCCAAGCCGGATGGCGTGGCGGCCATGGCGCGCTGCATTACCGAGCTGGTGGGCGACGATATCGCCCGTCAGTCTTGAGAGCTGTTCTTCCCAGTCGATATCCAGCTCATCCAGAATCGCCTTGAAGGCCTGACCGGTTTCGACGTCACCCTCGATGAGCACATCACCGGAAAACAGCGTTTTTTCTGTGTTGCCGCCAACACCAAGGCGTACCATGCCCAGTGGGGTGCCGCGCAGCACCGTATCCGGCGTCCCTTCTACACGGTCCCGGAGCTGAATACCGTGTTTATCGGGGAATACATACAGGGTCAAATCAAGCCCGCGAAGTTCAATAGCAATGCAGCGTCCGGACAGGGTAGCCAGGCGTGGGCCGATAGCCGGGTCGAGCCGCAGGTAACGGTTAATCACCGCTTCAAGTCCCGAGATGGCACTGGCGGGCAGTTGCATCAGCTGCCTCCAGGCAACGCAAGGTGCTGCGAGGCAGGCATTAGAACTTGTAGCCGCGGTGTATGGCCACGATCCCGCCTGTCAGGTTGTGGTAGTCACAGCGTTCAAAGCCGGCTTGTTCCATCATCGCCTGCAGCGTCGGCTGGTCAGGGTGCATGCGTATGGATTCGGCCAGATAGCGATAGCTGGGCGCATCCCTGGCAATCAGCTGGCCGAGTTTTGGCAGCACATTGAATGAATAAAAATCGTAGACCGGCTTCAGGGCGGCCACGGGCCTGGAAAATTCCAGCACCAGCAGCTGGCCACCGGGCTTGAGCACGCGGAAGATGGCATTCAATGCGCGCTGTTTATCGGTGACATTACGCAGTCCAAAGGCCATGGTCGCCAGGTCAAAGCGGTTATCCGGGAACGGTAATTGCTCGGCATTCGCCAGCGCAAAGCTGACATTTCCGGAAACCCCCTTGTCCAGCAGTCGCCGGCGCCCGTTTTCCAGCATGGCGGCATTGATATCCGACAGCACGATATGTCCGGAGGGGCCGACGGCGGGTGCCATCAGTCGTGTCAGGTCGCCGGTACCACCGGCCAGATCCAGTACCTGCTGACCCGGTTTCAGGGCCGCCATGTTGATGGCAAAGCGTTTCCACAAGCGGTGGATTCCGAACGACATCAGGTCGTTCATCAGATCATAATTGTCTGCAACAGAATCGAATACCTGTCGAACATGCCGCGTCTTCTCGGTGACGGGCACATTGCGAAAGCCGAAATGTGTGTTTTTATCTGCCATGGCGGGTTTTATTATGGCCTTATTTGGAATGCGTTCGCAAAGAAGCCGCGTTGTTGAAATCTCCAGGCAACCGCTGTCAGGCTCTTTCCTGGTGCGTATGACCGGCCTTTTCCAGTTTTTCCAGGTATTCCTTCCAGTAGCTGTCCCTGTTCTTGCCCATGTCATAGAGCGTTTCCCAGGAATAGATGCCGGTATCATGGCCATCATCGAAGGTTGGCTGGATCGCATATCGGCCGACCGGTTCGATGTGGGTGATCAGGACGTCCTGCTTGCCGATTTGCAGCACACCCTGGCCCGGTCCGTGGCCCTGTACTTCGGCAGAGGGTGAATACACGCGCAGAAACTCGTAGCTGAGTTCGAAACGTTCACCATCCGAATAACTGATTTCCAGAATCCGGGATTTCTGATGCAGGTTGATCTCAACGGGCTTGGGTGCGTCTGTCATGTCGTCCTCTGTGTGTATGCAGTGATGGCGAATAGCCTGTCTGTTTACAGTATATAGCGGCTCAGGTCTTCATCCTTGACCAGTGCATCGAGATGTTCATTGACGTAGGCTGCATCAATAACCAGCGTACTGCCGGCACTGTCGGTGGCCTCAAACGAGATCTTTTCCAGCAAACGTTCCATCACCGTGTGCAGGCGCCGTGCACCGATATTTTCCGTGCGTTCATTGATCTGACTGGCGATTTCGGCAATGCGCACAATGCCGTTTTCGGAAAACTCCAGGGTGACGTTCTCGGTAGCCATGAGGGCACTGTATTGTTCCGTCAGGGAGGCATCCGGTTCCGTCAGGATGCGGGTAAATTCGGCAGCACCGAGATCATCGAGCTCAACCCGGATGGGCAGCCGCCCCTGCAGTTCCGGAATCAGATCCGAAGGTTTGGAAAGGTGGAACGCACCGGACGCGATAAACAGGATATGGTCAGTTTTGACCATGCCGTGCTTGGTCGAGACGGTGCTGCCTTCGACCAGCGGTAACAGATCACGTTGCACGCCTTCACGCGAGACATCTGGTCCGCTGGACTCGCCACGCCGGGTGACCTTGTCGATTTCATCGAGGAACACGATGCCGTTTTGCTCGACGTTTTCCAGGGCGGTGTGTTTTATGTCGTCCTCGTTGATCATCCTGGCAGCTTCCTCGTCACACAGCAGCTTGCGTGCATCCTTGATGCGCAGTTTGCGTGACTTGGTACGGTTGCCGCCCATATTCTGGAACATGCCCTGCAGCTGGCTGGTCATCTCTTCCATGCCGGGTGGCGCCATGATTTCCACACCCACGGGGGTGACCGAGAGCTCGATCTCGATTTCCCTGTCATCCAGCGTGCCTTCGCGGAGACGCTTGCGAAATTTCTGACGGGTTTCGGAGCTGCTGCTGTCGGCCGCGTCCGCCGCCATGCCTTTGGGTGGTGGCAGCAGGGCATCTAGAATACGGTCTTCCGCGGCATCTTCTGCACGGTGGCGCACCTTGTCCATGGCAGTCTCGCGTGCCAGCTTGATGGCGGCATCGGCAAGATCGCGCACGATAGACTCGACATCACGACCGACGTAGCCCACTTCGGTAAACTTGGTGGCCTCGACCTTGATGAAGGGAGCATTGGCAAGCCGTGCCAGGCGACGCGCGATCTCTGTTTTACCCACGCCTGTGGGGCCGATCATGAGGATGTTTTTTGGCGTAATCTCTGCACGCAGCTGCTCGTCGACCTGCATGCGCCGCCAGCGGTTGCGCAAGGCAATGGCCACCGAGCGCTTGGCGTCATCCTGGCCGATGATATGTTTGTCCAGTTCCTGGACGATTTCTCTGGGGGTCATTTCGGACATGTTTGTTTCAATATATGAGTGATATTTATGGGTTTTTACTGAACGTTGGCGAAAGTTAGACGCCTAATTCTTCAAGCGTCAGTTGACGGTTGGTATAGATACAGATATCAGCGGCGATCCCGAGGGCCGTTTCCGTGATGGTACGTGCATCCATTTCCGTATTCTCCAGCAGCGCGCGTGCGGCTGCCTGTGCAAAGGGTCCGCCGGAGCCAATCGCCATGAGCGAGTTTTCCGGCTCGATCACATCACCGTTGCCACTGATAATCAGCGAGGTCTCGCTGTCAGCCACGGCCAGCAGGGCCTCGAGATTGCGCAGCATCTTGTTGGTGCGCCAGTCCTTTGCCAGTTCAACCGCCGCCCGTGTCAGCTGACCGCTGTGTTTCTCCAGTTTGCCTTCAAACAGTTCGAACAGGGTAAAGGCATCGGCCGTCCCGCCGGCAAAACCCGCGATGACCTTGTCATTATAGAGGCGGCGCACCTTGCGGGCATTGCCCTTCATGACGGTGTCGCCCATGGTTACCTGGCCATCACCACCGATGGCAACGCTGTTGCCGCGTCGGACTGAAAGGATGGTTGTGCCGCGAAATTGGTCCACGTTAAGCCTCCGAAAAAGGGCATACGATTGTACACCATAGGATTGGGTCAATCGGGCTGAATAAAAAGGGGTTTTAAAAGACCGTTATTTTGATTTGCGGGCGCGCGGGTGGGCCTTGTCGTAGACCTGGGCAAGGTGCTGGAAATCAAGGTGGGTATAGATCTGCGTGGTGCTGATATCCGCGTGTCCGAGCAGTTCCTGCACGGCGCGCAGGTCGCCGCTGGATTCCAGCAGGTGACTGGCGAAGGAGTGTCGCAGCGTGTGCGGGTGTACATCACCCGGAATACCCTGCCGACGCGCCCAGTCCTTGACGCGTTGTTGCACCGCCCGTACCCCCAGTCGCTTGCCACCGCGACCGGTAAAGATGGCGGCTTCGCTGCCACGCTGCGGACGCAGTTGCTGCCAGGCACGCAAGGCACTGATGGCCTTGCCACCCACCGGTAGCACACGTGTTTTTGCACCCTTGCCGGTGACCCGCACGGTGCGGTCATTAAAATCCACATCGCCGTGATTCAGGCCGACCAGTTCAGACAGCCGCAGCCCGGATGAATACATCAGTTCCAGCATGGCAAGGTCACGCACCACCAGCATGTCCTCGCTGTTCACGTTCAACAAACTGGCGATGTCATCGACGTTGAGGGTATCCGGCAGATGCTGTTCTGATTTCGGCGCACGCACATCCAGGCCGGGGTTCAGGGTGACCGCCTGTTCGCGCAGCAGATAGTTGTAGAACGAGCGCAGTGCCGACAGCCGTCGCTGAATGCTGCGTCCGCTCAGGCCGCGACGGTGGCACTGGGCCGCATAGTGTCTGACGTGTCGGCTATCAAGATCACGCCAGTCTTTGACACCGGCTTGTTCACACCAGTCCTGCAGTTCCAGCAGGTCACGCTGGTAGTGCTTGCCGGTGTTATCAGAGAGCCGTCGCTCGGTCCGCAGGTGATGCAGGAATTTGTCGATCCAGAGCCGGGTGGGGGGGGATGCCACTATCTTTTGGCACAGCAGGGCGTTGTCAGGACCCGAGTCAGTCTGCCACAGGGGTGTCGGTCTTGAGGTGCTCGGTCAGCAGCAGGTCCATCAGCTCTCCCAGGTGTGTCAGGAACAGTGTGCCCATGCCAGGATGGAAGCGGCTGGCTTCACGGCTGCCGATTGCCAGCACACCCTGCTGGCAGTTATTACCCAGCGGTATCAGGGCCGCCGATTCAATCGCCTGTGCCTGGTCACCAAACAGGTACTGCAGTTGTTCCTGTTTGAAACGCCCGCACTGTGGCCTTGAGGTCTTCATAAAGGCTTCAAAATGCTGCAGCTCGGCTGCGCCCGAATCATAAAAATCAACGCCGCATTCACGTGTTTGCGCCTCCGTCATGCCAGCCAGACGCATGACAACCGTATCCGCCTTGAACTCACCGACCAGGTTTTCAGTCAGGGTGTCCAGCAGCGTTTCCAGCGAGTGTGCCTTGACAAGGCCAAGGGTCAGCTGGTGCATGCGTTCATTGAGGCGATTGTTGTCACGGGCGACATGTACCAGGTCCATGAGCTTGCGCTTTAGCTGACTGTTTTGATCGCGCAGTACCTTGACCTGGTGTTCTACCAGTGAAACGGCGGGTCCAACGGCATGCGGTATTTGCAGGGAGGCCAGCAGGCTGGCGTTGTTATGAAAGAATTCGGGATTGTCCCGCAGATAATCGGCAACTGTTTTTTCTTCCAGGTGCAGTGCCGGTGATTGAGTCTGCTGAGATGTCGTCATAGTTCAATACGCCCTTGGTAGACCGTGGTGGCGGGCCCGGTCATCAGCACCGGTTGCCCTTCTCCCGCCCAGCTTACCACAAGTTCACCGCCGTTCAGGACTACTTTGACGCTTTCTGACAGGCGTTCCCACAGTCGGCCGGCCACCACGGCGGCACAGGCACCGCTGCCGCAGGCCAGCGTTTCACCAGCGCCGCGTTCGAAGACACGCAAGCGGATGCAGTCCTCATCCACAATCTGCATGAAGCCGACATTGACACGCTCGGGGAAGCGCGGATGCCTTTCAATCGCTGCACCGGTAGTGGCGACGGGTGCGTTCTCGATGTTATCGACCGGCAGCACGGCATGCGGGTTGCCCATGGAAATGGCTGCAATCTCGAGTTGCCGGCCAAGGACATCCAGTGCATAGGCACGCTCGTGCCGCGGCGCTAAAAAGGGAATGTCAGCAGGCTCCAGCCGCGGTACGCCCATGTTGACCGTAATCTGGCCATCGGACTGTTGTACGAGTTGCAGTGGCCCGCCGAGGGTCTCGACCTGCAGCTGTGACTTGTCCGTCAGGCCCTGGTCACGGACAAACTGCATGAAGCAACGCGCACCATTGCCGCACTGTTCCACTTCACCGCCATCGGCATTGTAGATACGGTAACGAAAGTCCGACTCTGCGGTAGTGGCTGCCTCCACCAGCAGCAACTGGTCGCAGCCGATGCCGAAGTGGCGGTCAGCCAGCTGCTGCACCTGCTGCGACGTCAGGGATACGGACTGGTTGATGGCGTCGATGACGATAAAGTCATTGCCGAGCCCGTGCATTTTAGTGAAGTTCAGGGCCATGGCTCAGGACGGCAGCAGCTGTTCGTGACGATAGAGATCAGCCAGCGTTTCCCGTTCACGGATGACAAAGATGCGGTCACCGTCCACCATGACCTCGGCGGCACGCGGGCGCGAGTTGTAATTGGAACTCATGGTAAACCCGTAGGCGCCGGCGGAGCGTACTGCCAGCAGGTCACCCTCGACCAGTAGCAGTTCACGTTCCTTGCCAAGAAAGTCACCCGTTTCGCACACCGGGCCAACAACATCATAGACGATTGGCGTACCCTCGCGGGGCTGTACCGGCACGATGTCGTGCCAGGCATTATAAAGGGCGGGGCGTTGCAGGTCGTTCATGGCCGCATCGATAATCGCAAAGTTCTTGTGCGCGGTATGTTTCAGGTATTCCACGCGCGTTAGCAGTATGCCGGCATTGCCGGCAATGGCGCGACCCGGTTCCAGCAACAGTTCCTGAGGGCGGCCTGCCATGCGGGCCAGCAGGGCACGTGCATAGGCATCCGGCAGTGGCGGCCTGTCCTCTGCACGATAGGGAATGCCGAGGCCGCCGCCGAGGTCGATATGCGCCAGTTCAATGCCGTCTGACTGCAGCCGGTCCACCAGTTGTAAAACCCGCTCGAGCGCATCCACAAACGGGGTGGTATCGGTCAATTGTGAACCAATGTGACAGTCAATACCGGTCACCTGCAGGTGCGGCAGTTCGCTGGCACGCTGATACACCTGCCGTGCCTGGTCGACATCAATGCCAAACTTGTTGTCGCGCAGACCCGTGGAAATATAGGGATGTGTCTGTGCGTCGACATCCGGGTTGACGCGTATTGAAACCGGTGCGATGTGCCCGGTCCCGGCAGCCACCGCTTCCAGGCGCACAAGTTCGGCCTCGGACTCGACGTTAAAGCAGCGGATACCCGCCTCGAGTGCGCGCTGCATCTCGGCAGCCCGTTTGCCGACACCGGAAAACACGATGCGCGACGGATCGCCACCGGCCCGCAGTACGCGCTCGAGTTCGCCTTCCGAGACGATATCGAAACCCGAGCCCAGATCTGCCAGTATCTGCAGCACGGCAAGGCTGGAATTGGCCTTTACCGCATAACAGATCAGGTGAGGATGGGTGCCGAGTGCCTCGTCGAAGACCTGCCAGTGACGTTCAAGCGTGGCGCGTGAATAGACATAACAGGGCGTGCCGAAGCGTTCGGCAATATCGCCCAGGTCAACATCTTCGACTCGCAAGCGGCCATTGTGGTAGCTGAAGTAATCCATACAGGGTGCTGAATCAGCTGTCAGGCGAGTCGCTGTTTTCGGTATCCGCTGGCGGCTCCGGGTTGTCGGGCAGGTACAGCGGTCCTTTCTGGCCGCAGCCGGACAGTCCAACGGCGCACAGCAGTAGCAACGGGATTGCAAAATGGATTTTCACGGCATGTATCCTGTTCATTTCTCGCAGTATACGGTGAGAATGCAGCAAACCCAATGCTAACGCGGCATACTACCCGCCATGAACACGCCAACCCTCGATGCTGTCGAAATCAATCCAGCCGCTACCGCGCGCGCCTGCATCATCTGGCTGCATGGCCTGGGTGCGGACGGCCATGATTTTGAGCCCCTGATACCGCAACTGGGCCTTGTTGATACCCTGGGAGTGCGCGTTGTGCTACCGCATGCGCCGCAACGTCCCGTCACCATTAACAGCGGTATGGTGATGCCGGCGTGGTATGACATCAGGGCGGCTGATTTCAGCAGCGGAGAGGACCGTGAGGGTATTCGCGAATCACAACAGCAATTGCAAGCGCTGATCCGGCGGGAAGTGGATAACGGCATAGCGCCAGAACGGATCGTGCTCGCGGGGTTTTCGCAGGGTGGTGCCATCGTCTTGCATACCGGGCTGCGCTATCCGCAACCACTGGCCGGTATCCTTGCCCTGTCCACCTATTTGCCTCTGGCAGACACCCTGGCAGCGGAGGCTGCCGCTGCAAACAGCAAGGTACCCATCATGATGGCACATGGCATGCAGGACCCGGTGGTACCCGTGGTGCTGGCGTTGCAGTCACGCGACCGGCTGCAACAGCTTGGCTATGGCGTGAAGTGGCACAGCTACCCGATGCAGCATGCGCTGTGCCCGGAGGAGATCGGTGACGTGCGTGACTGGCTGCTGCTGCGCCTGGCATAGGGAACCGGCTGACGGGCCTGCTTCCCTTGCAGCCCAGTCTGCGTTTGTCTAGACCGCAATGGCGGTGCCGCTGTCATTCTGACGTGCTTCAGCGAGTGCCGCTTCCGCGCGTTCCAGCATGGATTCAGCATCATCATTACGCTGGCACTGGGTAACACCAAAACAGGCACGTATACCGCTCCCGGCTGATTCGTTCATCTCGGCGATGCGTGCCAGCAGCTTGTCTACCAGCTGTAATGCGGAATCGCGGGTGGTTTCCTGGAGTATCAGGATGAAGTCACGATCGGAATTACAGCCCACCAGGTCTGCCCAGCGCGTCTGGTCCTTTAGCAGGTAACTGATTCTTGTCAGTGCCTTGTCACGATCCATGTCGCTTTCAATACTGATGCACACTAGTGACAGGGGGCTGTTGTAACGACGGCTGGCTGACACCAGTGGTCCCAGCGACACCTCTAGCCCGAAGCGGCTCAACAGGCTGGGTATGTGTTCATCATGGAGTGCCTGTTCTTTGAGTTCTGCTTGCAGGACATCACGTTCCTTTTTAAGACGCAGCTTTTCGGTGACATCCTGATAAAAGCGTGCGTTGACCCCCGGTTTTCCATCGATGGCAATCGACTCAAGCGCCAGCCAGCGTTCATCACCATCCGGCATGACCCAGTGGATGACCGTGCCCGTTCCCAGCAGCGGGGCGAGCAGCCCGTCTGGTTGTGATGCGCCTTTCAATGTAGCAGCGGCCTCGCCAAGCAGTGCTGCGAAAGCGTCGTTAAAATCCTGTATTCCGTTAGTGTCGTCGACCAGCAGCAGGGCGATTGGACAGCTTTGCAGTAGTGACTGTGCTGTTTCAAGTGAGATATCCTTCATGTGCCTAATCAAGCTCCGGTTACAATGATGTCAGGTATTGTCAGTGAAATAGTGCTCAGCAAGGGGGGTGTCCTGATTCCCGCCTAGCACTGTTGTAATCGCTGCCGCGCTGCGTTCACCGCCTTGCGCACCTGCGCGGGTGCGGTTCCGCCCGGATGGTTGCGCGCGGCCATGGAGCCTTCCAGCTTCAGTACCGCGAACACGTCGTCGTCGATCTCGCCGGAAAATGCCTGCAGTTCCTGTAGTGACATGGCGGACAAGTCCTTTTCGTGATCTATGCCAAAGCGCACGGCGCGGCCGACAATTTCATGCGCGTCCCTGAAGGCGATACCCTTGCGTACCAGGTAATCAGCCAGATCAGTGGCTGTGGAAAAGCCCTGCAATGCAGCGGCTGCCATGTTGTCACGGTGCACGGTAATCGCCGGCAGCATGTCGCCAAACACGCGCAGCGAACCGTGCAGGGTGTCAATAGTATCGAACAGCGGTTCCTTGTCTTCCTGGTTGTCCTTGTTGTAGGCCAGTGGTTGACCTTTCATCAGCATCAACAGGCTCACCAGGTGGCCGGTCACCCGGCCACTCTTGCCGCGTACCAGTTCCGGAACGTCGGGGTTTTTCTTTTGTGGCATGATGCTGGAACCGGTACAGAAGCGATCCGGCAGTTCAATAAAGTTAAATTGTGCCGATGACCAGAGTATCAGCTCTTCTGAAAAACGCGACAGGTGCATCATGACAAGTGCCGCGGCCGCACTGAACTCAATGACGAAATCCCGGTCACTGACGGCATCCAGTGAGTTGCTGGCGATAGCGTCGAAGCCAAGCAGTCCTGCCGTAAAGTCACGGTCAATGGGGAAACCGGTGCCGGCGAGTGCCGCCGCTCCCAGTGGCATCACATTGACGCGCTTGCGTGCATCGAGCAGGCGCTGATGGTCACGTGCCAGCATGGCTTCCCAGGCCAGCATGTGATGTCCGAAGCTGACGGGCATGGCGACTTGCAAGTGGGTAAATCCCGGCATGATGGTATCAGCCTCGCGTTCCGCAAGATCCACCAGCACCGTCTGCAACCGTTTCAGTGCGTCGCAGAGGCTGTCGATTTCATCGCGCAGATAGAGCCGCAGGTCGGTAGCGACCTGGTCATTGCGGGAGCGGCCGGTGTGGAGTTTTTTCCCCGTTTCACCGATGCGCTCGATGAGCCGCGCCTCGATGTTCATGTGGATATCCTCGAGTTCCACGGACCAGGCAAAATTGCCCCGCTCGATGTCGGCGAGGATGCCTTGCAGGCCGGCAACGATGTCGGCGCCTTCGGCTTCACTGATAATACCGACATGCGCCAGCATGCGCGCATGTGCAATGGAGCCGGCAATATCATGCCGGTAGAGTCGCTGGTCGAAGCCGATCGAGGCGGTAAAGGCCTCGACAAAAGCATCTGTCGATTCCGTGAAGCGTCCGCCCCAGGGTTTTTCTGCAGTGTTATCGTCTGTCATGTGGGTAATCGCAATGCCTGTTTTGCGGCAGTATAACCAATCCGGGTCGGGTTTGCGTTTGCAATATGCGCCGTGCCTGGCCGTCGTCGTACGGCCGCTATGCCATACTTGCATGCCGGCAACACAGGGTTGAAACTGCTGCCATGAGATCACACCAGCCTGCCGAGCAGATCGCCATCGAGACGGCCGAGCCGTTCTTTCTACCCAGCTTCTGTGATGTGCGCATGGTATTCGCGGTGGTGGTGATCGCCGAGTTGCTGGCCTTCATATTGACGCTGGTCAGCCCGGGTGTACTGGACAATCCGTGGGCGAATCTTGGCCTGATCTCGGTATTCATGCAGTGGATTGCACTGACCAGTGCGGCGCTGCTGTGCGTGAGTCGTCCGCTGCTGGCGCAGCTTGGCAACACGGTGGCGGCGCTGGTGAGCTACCTGCTGGTGTTGCTGGTGACTGCGATTATCAGTGAGATTGCTTTCTGGTTGATGATTGAAAGTACACTTTTCCCGGATGTTAGTGTCCAGCAACATGCCGTTTTTCTGTTGCGCAATCTGATTATCAGTACCGTCATTGCGGCAGTAGTGCTGCGCTACCTGTATGTCCAGTTCCAGTGGCGGCAACAGCTAAAGGCCGAGGCACGTGCACGCATCCAGGCATTACAGGCGCGCATACGGCCGCATTTTCTGTTCAATAGCATGAATACCATCGCCGCGTTGACGCGCACGGCACCGGAGCTCGCTGAAGCGGCTATTGAAGATCTATCCGATCTGTTTCGTGCCGCGCTGAGCAGTTCGCACGAACAGGGCACCTTTGCGGACGAACTGACCCTCGCGCAACGCTATCTCAATATAGAAGAACTGCGCCTTGGCGAACGCCTGGCAGTGCGGTGGGCTGTGGACAGGATCCCGCCAGGCGTGAGTATGCCGCCGCTGACCCTGCAACCGTTGCTGGAAAACGCGATCTATCATGGCATCGAAAGACTCCCCGAAGGCGGTAGCATTCAGGTCGATGGCGATTGCCAGCGGCACCGGGTGGAAATTACTATCAGTAACCCGGTGCCGGACAACGGTACCGGTGTACAGCACGAGGGTAATCGTATTGCCCAGGAAAATATCCGGCAACGCCTGCAAATTGCTTTTGGCGGGCGCGCCGAGTTGCTGACCTCGCTCGATGAGGGTGTCTACACGGTCACATTGCATTTCCCGGAAATGATCGTCGAATGAAAGTACTGCTTGTTGATGACGAAGTACCGGCGCGCGCGCGACTGCGGGCAATGCTGGGAGACATCGGTGGCTATGAGGTCTGCGGTGAAGCGGCCAATGGCCATGAGGCACTGCAGTTGTGCGCAACTGAGCAGCCGGATGTGCTGTTGCTGGATATCCGCATGCCGGGAATGGACGGCCTGGAAGCGGCACAGCACCTGCAGCTACTGCAACATCCTCCCGCCATCATATTTACCACGGCCTACAATGACTATGCGCTGCAGGCGTTCGAGACGCATGCGCTTGACTATCTGTTGAAACCGGTACGCCAGGAACGCCTGCAGGATGCACTGCAGCATGCGCAGCGCCTGACACAGGTACAGGCGGCCTCCCTGCGAATAGCCGATGACCGATCCGCTGAGCGACAGCGTATTTGTGCAAATGTACGCGGCAGCCTGCAACTCATCCCGGTTGAAGAGATCCGTTATTTTCTGGCGGACCAGAAATATGTTGTCGTCGGCACGGCTGATGCACAGCTGCTGATCGAGGAGACTCTGAAGTCACTGGAGCAGGAATTTGCCGAGCGCTTTGTGCGCATTCATCGCAACGCGCTGGTGGCCAGGCACTATATTGTCGGCCTGGGAAAAGCTGACGATGGCCATGCGCAGGTCATGCTTGATGGCGTCGAGCAGACGCTTGAAGTCAGCCGGCGTCACATTGCCGATGTTCGCAAGCTCGTCAAGGCGCTGCAGTGCTGAAGATGGAGCCACTGTCTGCAGGATTTTCCAGCTGACATCCGCTGCTGCGGGGAGTTGCCCCGGGGTCCCTGAGGCGCAGCAATGCCGTCTCGATGCAATTATCCAGGTAGCCACCAAACAGTTCCGGCGTGTTAATACCGACGATGCGCTCGGCGAGTTCCTTGCCGTTACCGTCAACAAACAACAGCGTCGGTGTTACGAATACCCGGTAGTGGCTGGAGAGTTCGCTGGCCATGATTTTCCGGCCATCAAAACCGGTGACAGATGCGCCCGGGCCCAGTTCCAGCTTGCGTATCATGACTTTATCGCGGTATTCACCACTGAGCAGCATGGGTTGCAGGAAATCCTGCTCCAGCAGTTCACAGTAACTGCATATGACCGACGTGAATGTCAGCAGGATCGGTAGCTCCCGCGACACTGCCTGGCTGCCGAGTTGCTGCAGATCCGTTGCAACGGGCACCGTCACGTCTGCACGCAGGACGGAAATTGTCAGCCACAATGATGCAGCTACGAACAGCACCAGCCTGTATAATCGCTTCATTCCCTATTAAGTGGCGAGACAGCGAGTGATGTCAACTAACCTGATACGTATTGCTACACGCAAGAGCCCGCTGGCGTTATGGCAGGCAGAGCATGTGCGCGAGCGATTGCTGGCCCTGCATCCCGGTCTGCAGGTCGAGCTGCTGACGATGAGTACCCAGGGTGACCGTATACTCGACAGCCCGCTGGCAAAGATTGGCGGCAAGGGCCTGTTCGTAAAGGAACTGGAGCAGGGCATGCTCGACGGGCGCGCCGATCTTGCCGTGCACTCGATGAAGGATGTGCCGGCTGAGTTACCTGAGGGTTTGTGTATCGGCGCCATTCTGGAGCGCGAAGATCCCCGTGACGCCTTTGTCTCCAATCGATATACATCAGTTGATGACTTGCCTGCAGGCGCACGTGTCGGCACCTCCAGCTTGCGACGCCAGTGCCAGTTGCGTGCAAGGCGTCCCGACCTGCAACTCCTGGATCTGCGCGGTAACGTCGGTACCCGGCTCGGTAAACTGGATAGCGGTGACTATGACGCCATCGTACTCGCCTGTGCCGGTCTGAAGCGCCTTGGAATGATGGGGCGCATCAGTCGTGAGTTGACACCAGAGGAGATGTTGCCAGCCATTGCCCAGGGTGTGATTGGTATCGAATGCCGGGTAGATGATGAACGTGTCAACAGCCTGATTGAGCCTCTGAATCATGTTGACACCCGGCAGCGAACTGATGCCGAGCGCGCCATGAACGCCACGTTGGCCGGTGGCTGCCAGGCACCGGTCGCCGGCTACTCGGTACTTAATGACGGCATTATCGAGCTGCGTGGCCTGGTGGGCCGCCCGGATGGCAGTGACGTTATTCGTGGTGATGTCCGTGGTTCGACGGCGCATGCCGCAGCACTCGGCAAGCAGCTTGCCGATGACCTGTTGGCACGCGGCGCCCGCCTGATTCTTGATGAGTTGCTGAGTGAGGAACACTAGCTCACGCATACTCGTCACCCGACCGGCCGGGCAGGCGCAGCACCTGTGCAGTTTGATTAAGGCGGCAGGCGACGAATGTATTCACCTGCCGACGATTGAAATTCTTGAGCCGGCTGACAGCTACCGCCTCGAGGCGGTAACCGATACGCTTGAAGACTATGACCTGGCAGTATTCGTCAGTGTCAATGCCGTCAGGATGGGTGTGGAGTATATCCTCAACCGCCGCGAGTGGCCCGATGACACCCGTATTGCCACGGTCGGGGCAAGTTCTGCCGCCGCGTTGCAGCCCTATGGCCTGTCTGTCGATCTGTTGCCCGAACATCAGTACAACAGTGAAGCCTTGCTGGCGCTGGATGATCTACAGGATATGTCAGGTCAGTGTGTCGTCATCTTCCGTGGCAACGGTGGCCGTGATGTGTTGCGCGATACACTGGCAGCCCGCGGTGCTGATGTCGACTACGTGGAGGTCTACCGGCGCAAATGTCCGGCAGTGGATGCGCAGCGTATGCTGGTATTACTACAGCCGGGTTACCTCGATTGCATCACCATCACCAGTAACGAGGCATTGCAGAACCTGTTTGCCATGGCCGGAGCGGAAGGACAGCCGTTGTTGCTGCAGATTCCGCTGGTGGTCATGGGTGCTCGCCAGGCAACACTGGCACAGCAGCTGGGATTTGTTCATGTGCCGCTTGTTGCTGCCAATGCCAGCGATGAAGCGATCACTGCTGCCATTCAGCAATGCTAGTTTTCCATTATTTCAGCTTGTCGGAGAGTGCGGCGTATTCGAACGCGTCTGAAAAGAAGCGGTTTTCATCAAGACCATGCTGCAGAAACAGGCGGTGTCCGGCCTCTACCATGACCGGCGGACCGCTCATGTAGACATCGTAAGCGGACAGATCCGGGTACTGCCTGATGACGCTGTCGGTCACAAAGCCGGTTTCACCCTGCCAGCCATCGTCAGCGACCGGTTCAGACAGCACTGCTGTGTAATGGAAGTTGTCGTGAGACTGCAGCCACTGTTCAGGCAGTTCATTGAGGTACAAATCGCGTTTGGCGCGTACTCCCCAGAACAGGTGCAAAGGCTTGTTGACCGAGGTATAAAAGGCGTGTTCCAGTATCCCCTTGAGCGGTGCAAATCCGGTGCCGCCACCGATAAGAATTGCGGGACGCTCGCTGTCTTCACGCAGAAAGAAGGTGCCCAGCGGGCCCCTGATGCGCAGCATGGCCTTTTCCTGCATCTGGTTGAACACCTGTGCACTGAAGTAGCCGCCGCTGATATTGCGTATGTGCAGTTCTATGAAGTCATCATCATGCGGTGCGTTGGCGATGGAAAACGCACGTGGCGCATGGTCCTTTAGGAGAACGTCGATGTACTGGCCGGCAAGAAACTGCAAGCGCTCGGATTCGGGTATTTTCAGATAAATGCGGACGACATCATGAGCGAGGTGTTCAAGTTTGTTTACGCGGCAGGGCAGGGTTCTGACCTCGATGTCCCTGGCCGCATCAACTTCACGGACCTTTATGGTCAGATCACTGTTTGGTTGCGCCTGGCAAAACAACGCCTTGTTCTGTCCGGCGGCAGCAGCATCAAGTGCCTCAGGCAGTCCATCGTGGTAGTCAACCGATCCACTGAGTACTTCGCCCATGCAGGAGCCGCATTGTCCATTGCGGCATCCATAGGGCAGTATAATACCCTGACGCAACGCCGCATCGAGCACCGACTCGGATGGCTCGACGTTAAAACTGTGACCGCTGGATTGAATGGTGACCTGGTATGACATGTCGTTTACAAACTCAACAGGAACGGGCAGGCATTGTCGCTGATTTATGATGGGAGATAAACCGCGTAATACTGTGCTAATCGTCGGTTGTGGTTACATCGGCAGGCGCGTGGCCGTCTTGTTGCAGGCAGAGAATTTCCGGGTCACGGGGTGCGTGCGCAGCGCGCAAAGCGCGGCACAACTCGATAGTCTCGGAATACATTCGCTCGTTGTTGATCTGGATCAGCCTGCGGCGAAACCCGGCTGGGCCGGTGGTTTTGATGAGGTGTTCTATTTCGCACCACCCCCGGCGCAAGGTGAACAGGACCCGCGCATGCAGGCATTTCTTCAGGCACTGGATAACCGCGAACCACCGCGTCGCATTGTCTACATCAGTACCAGTGCGGTTTACGGGGATTGTCAGGGTGCATGGATCAGCGAATCGCAACCCGTCAACCCGGCCACGTCGCGCGGGCAACGCCGACTGCATGCTGAGCAACAGCTCGTCGACTGGTGCGCGCAACAACAATCGCAGTGGATCATTCTGAGAGTGCCTGGTATCTATGGCCCGGAAAAATTACCTCTGGCACGCTTGCGCGAGGGCACACCGGTTTTGCGCGAGCAGGATTCACCCTATACCAATCGCATCCATGCCGATGATCTGGCACGAGTATGCATCGCTGCCATGAACAGTCCTCACGCCAGGACACTCTACAATGTCAGTGACGGGCATCCCAGCAACATGACGGATTACTTTTTCAGGGTGGCCGATGCTGCCGGTTTGCCGCGACCACCAACCGTGAGTCGTGCCGGGGCACAGCAGGTACTGTCAGCCGGCATGCTCTCGTTTCTGCAGGATTCCAGGCGCATGAGTAATGCGAAGATGCTGGATGAACTGCAGGTAGAACTGCAATACCCTGATCTTGCTGCAGGCCTGTCTTGCTGTTTTACAGACTGAATTCCGCGATAACCGGTGTGTGATCTGACGGCCGCTCCAGGCTGCGTGGCTCCCTGTCGATCACGCAGGTACTGCAACTGCCCGACAGTGACTTGCTGGCCAGGATCAGGTCGATGCGCAAGCCGCGATTACGCCTGAAGGCGGCGGCTCGATAATCCCACCAGCTGTAACTGTTCTCTGGCTGATCAAACAGGCGAAAGGTATCGACAAGCCCAAGGTCGATGATCCTTTGCAAGGCCTGGCGCTCCGGTGTACTGCATAAAATTCGTTCATGCCAGGCCTCCGGGTCGTAGACGTCACGGTCTTCCGGTGCAATATTGAAGTCGCCCACCACCACGAGCTGCTCATGCTGTTGCAATTGTGTGTTGATGAACTCCGAGACCTTCTCCAGCCAGTGCAGCTTGTATGCATATTTCTCACTGCCCACTTCCTGTCCATTGACGACATACAAATCAAGTACGCGGACAC
>Ga0316192_10000614_pt1 | contig 26256 bp, 28 predicted proteins | sample MerIslwburrow_MG_FD_204931 | JGI IMG/M metagenome (GOLD analysis project Ga0316192, IMG submission 204931) | Coastal sediment microbial communities from Maine, United States - Merrow Island worm burrow | ecosystem: Environmental > Aquatic > Marine > Coastal > Sediment | place: USA: Maine...
CGCAACCGCCTGGTCGACGTTCGGTCAGATCGTGCTACTGGCCCTGATCCAGATGGGCGGCCTGGGCATCATGACGCTGGCCGGGTTCCTGGGCATCGCCCTCAACCAACGGCTCGGACTGCGCAGTGCCCGACTGGTGAGTACCGAGATCGGGGTGACCCATACTGGCGCGGTCAAGGCCCTGATCAGTGACCTCGTCCGCTTCGTGGTGTGGTCCGAAGTGGTGATCAGCGTGGCCTTGACCCTGCGTTTTGTGATCGGGGGCGACAGTCTGCTGCACTCGATCCGCCTTGGCGTCTTCCATGCCGTCTCGGCGTTCAACAACGCCGGATTCTCGATCCTGGGCGGCGGGTTGGAGCGCTATGTCGGCGACTGGTTCGTGAATCTGGTCATCGCCGCCGGGTTCATCGTTGGCGGCCTGGGCTTTCCCGTGGTGTTCGAGCTGCGCCGACGATGGCGGTCACCTCGACAGTGGTCGCTGCACACCAAGGTCACGCTCAGCACCAGTGCGCTTCTCTTGGGGGCGGGCACCGTGCTCATCGGCCTGGTCGAGTGGTCAAACGAGGCCACCTTCGGCAACCTCGGGTTCGACGAGCGGATCCTGGCGTCGTTCTTCCAGGCGGCAACGGCCCGCACCGCCGGATTCAACACGGTGGCCATCTCCTCCATGCGACCCGCATCGTGGCTGGTGCTCATCCTGTTGATGGTGATCGGCGCGGGCAGCGCCTCCACCGGCGGCGGTATCAAGATCTCGACCTTCGCCGTGGTCGTGCGCTCCACCCTGGCCGAACTGCGCGGCGACCAGGTGACCACGTTGTTCGATCGGGCGGTGCCGGAGTGTCTGCAACGCCAGGCGCTGTCGCTGGTGGTGGCCGCTCTGGGCACCGTTGGTACCGCGGCCTTCGTGCTGTCGATCAGCAACCCGTCGATCCCCCTGGCTGAACTGTTGTTCGAGGCCGCTTCGGCCTTCGGCACCGTCGGTACTTCCACCGGTGTCACCAGCAGCCTCGATGGCGTGGGACGACTGGTGGTTATCGTATTGATGTTCATCGGCCGTATCGGCCCGATCACGTTCGGCACCGCGGTGCTGCTTCGCCCCGAACGCAAACGTTTCGACTACGCCGAGCAGGAGTTGCTGGTCGGCTGACCCCCCAGCGGGTCGCCCCATCCAGACCCGCATCGACCGGCCCGCAGGCGCCAGCAAAAGGAGAGCACCACCGTGGCCAGCTTGGAGAACCTCATTCGTCGCTGGGTTGTGGAGCGGGTGCAACCGGCAACCCCATCGGCCGAATCGGTGTTCGTGATCGGTCTCGGCCGCTTCGGGGTAGCAGTCGCCACCACGCTGATGGAACTCGACGTCGATGTGATGGCCATCGACACCGACCCCAAGCTGGTCGACCGCTGGGCCGACCGCCTGACCCATGTCCGCATCGCCGACGGCACCAGCAGCGAGGCCCTGAAACAGCTGGGGGTGACCGATTTCGACGCCGCCGTCGTCGCCATCGGCACCGGTATCGAGAGCAGCATCCTCACCACCGCCGCCCTCGTCGACCTCAAGGTTGAGAAGGTGTGGGCCAAGGCCATCACCAACGAACACGGCCGCATCCTGGAACGGGTTGGCGCCCACCACGTGGTTTTCCCCGAGCGGGAAATGGGTGAGCGGGTGGCGCATGTCGTGACCGGCCAGGTGACCGACTACTTCCAGATCGACGACGACTTCGTCCTGGCCGAGCTCAACGTCCCCTCCCGACTCGTTGGCCAGACCCTGGCCGAGTCCGAGATCCGCCAGTCGTACGCGGTGACCGTCGTCTGCGTCAAACCCGAGGACTCGGCCTACACCTACGCCACCTCGGATTCGCTATTGACCAAGGGCGACACCCTGCTGGTTGCCGGTGAGGTGGCGAACATCGAACGCTTCACCGAGTTCGCGTCGAATTTGAAGTAGGGCGCGATCCCAACTCCCCACCTCAGAATGCGACGGGAGCGGCTCGAACCGTTATCGACATTCCGGGGCGGAGCTCACCCGGCTCGATCACCGAGGCGTACCAGCGGGCGAATCCGGGATGGAGGTCGTGCGCAATGCGGCGGCTGTCACCGTCGGCGAACGACCCACTGATGTAGGAGCAGGGCACCGCCGGGGCGGTGAGCCGGGCCACGACGTCGCCCATCTCCACCACCAGACCGGCGTGCAGCGACGACCACTCGATTCCCGAAACCGTGAGGTTCTCACCAACGCCCCCGGCCACGACCGGGTGACCTTCGGCCCTCAGCGCGGCGATCACGTCGCTGCTCCACAGACACAACGCCTGCCAAGGACGACCATGATGAATCCGGTGACTTTGGGCATCACCGTCCACACCGCAACGGGTCACCGACGCGCGCTCAAGCGCCACCTTGGGCACTCCCCCGCCCGACGCCGCCAATTGGTCGATGACACCGCTCTGGCCTGGTGCCGCCAGCCCGGCGGCGGTGCCGATGGCGGCGATGTCGCCCAGGTGGTGCCAGAGATCGTGCACGGCGTGACGGCTGGCCCAGGCCGCGGTGTGCGTGGTGCCGCCGATGATGACACCGGCGGCGACGTCATCGGCGGCGTGGCCGGGGTCAGCCAATGCGGCGGCCAAGGCCTTCGCTTCGGCGGCGACGGCATCCAGCACGCGGTCCCGATCAAGCACACGATGCTCGCCCGGAGGTGAGGGCGTCACGCCAGGGCCCAGATCGCGTCCCGGCTCCTCCTTGGCCACCTCGACCAGGAACCGCATGGCGAACAGCACCTCGCGGCTGTGGTCGAGGTACTCCGCGGCCGACCAGACGTCGGGCCGGGGGCGGGTGTTCATGGCTTCGGCGTTGTCGAGAGGAGCACTCCACAGTGCCAGCAGCTCAGAGGCCAACCTCAAGGTCCCTACCGTGTCCTGATCGTTCCACTCGTCGGCATCGAAGCCACACTGGTCGCATCGATCGAGCGGCTTGGTCGGTGGGGCCATGCTCCATTGTTACCACCGGCCTGCAAGGCGCGCCCCCTGATTCGGTCGGTCCGGGCCACGCCATGAGGCCGGAGCAGCGGTCGGACCATTCTCCCTGCACCTCATGCGCCGCCGCCATCCACTGGTCGTGCCATGATGCCCCCGGTTCCGGCTCGGCCACCTGAGGCACGCTGAACGGATCCTCGCCCCGGGCAACGGCGGCCACCCGTTGCATGACGGCGACCATACGGGCGATAAGCAGGTCGACGTTGTAGTCCGAGCATGGTGTCGGGTTGTTGCTCTGATCCGGCGTGGTACCGGCGATCAGTTCTCCGGTGACCGAGACGATCTGGGCGAAGTCGAACCGCGGATCGCCCGGGTTTGGCAGCCCGCCCGCCGACTCGTGTCGCCCCCATCGGTCATCGTCGAACTGGCACGGGTGGGGCGGGAACTGACGGCACTCTACCCCTGAGCATCTTGGGCGACAGGTCACGATCAGCCACCGAAAGCGGCAGCCGTTGCTTCGACCCTAAGCCACGAGGGGCCGCAGCAACGGCACCGATCCTCGGTACGCGTCAAGCGTGGCCCACTCGTCGGTCGTCAGCCAGGGCTGCGGGCGGAGGGCAGGCTCCGCCGCCCTGATGCGCTCCAACATGGCGTCGACAACGGCCCGAGCTTCCTCCGCTGACGCCCCTGCCTTGGCCGCCACTCGTACGACTGCCTCCACATCGAAGGTTTGAGGACGTCGTTTGCCGCCAAGCTTCAAGGCGGACTCTCGGGTGAAGCCCGGAATCACGACGGTCGAGACGACGTCATACAGCGGAGCGAGGCGGGGGTTCGCCCTGTCAGGGTAGATGAGCGACCAATTCTTCAGGTGCGAATCCTCGTTGCCGACGGCGATGTTGAAAACCAGCCGTCGCAGGTATTCCCAGAAGTCCTGATCCCCGCAGATCTCGAGAAGCAGTCGTCCCAGTCCTTCGTAGCTGAGTCCCCGGTACTTGTTCTCGGGCCAGTTCCCGACCACCTGGTTCAGATCCTCGATGTGGATCTGTCGACCTGCTTCACGGTCGAAGCGATCGATGACGTAGACGCGGCTCTCACGCAGGCGCTCAAACGAAGGGGGAAGCGAACCCAGTTCATGGCCGTCGACCACCCAGCTGGCGTCGGTCAATTGGGGTGCTTCTATCGTCACCGGACCGAGGCGAACGACCTCCTTGTCTGCATCCTTGATCCAAAAAAGAAGTGTGCCGACCGGGAAACCGCGGTAGATGGAGTCGAAGAGCCGTTCGACATCGGTTCCCGTCCAGCGGAGTGGCCGCTGGACGCGCGGAATACGAACCCTTCCCTGCTGAACAAGACGGAGGAGATCCTCAATCTTGTATCGAGCCGCCGTCAGGTGTTGGGCGTCTACCTCAACTTCCCCGATCCCCATCGTAGGGCGCACCGGCAACCGCGCCGAGGACGTTCTGGCTCAGCGCATCTCGAAGCCGCGGTCGGCCAGGAACTGGCGCATGTGGGGGCGGCGTTCGCCGTCGACCAGACCGGCCATCTCCTCGGTCCACGAGCTTTCCTTGGTGCCACCGGAGCGGGTCCGGTAGTACTCACTGATCACCTCGTCGTAGCCCTTGATCAGGGCCTCATCGCCCTCGTCGGAGTACACATCGTTCTTGAGCACGATCTCGATCGGGAGGCGGGGCTTGACCTCGGGGTTCGACTTCGGACGGCCGATACACATGCCGAACACGGGGTAGACGTCGTCAGGCAACTCCAACAGGTCGGACACCACCTGCGGATCGTTGCGGATGGCACCGATGTAGCAGATGCCAAAACCCTGGGCCTCGGCCGCCACCACGGTGTTCTGGGCGGCCAGGGCCACATCGACGGTGGCGATGATGAACTGCTCGGTCATGCCCGAGGTCATCGTGCCGCCCGCCATCTCACAGGCCCGACGGGTTCGGTGCAGATCGGCGCACCACACCAGAAACACCGGGGCGGTACCGACGTAGCGTTGGCCGCCGGCGACCTCGACAAATCGGTCCCGGGTCGCCTGGTTTTGCACCCGGATCACGGTGGTGGCCTGGAGGTTGCTCGATGTGGCGGCCGAGAGGCCACTGCGAATCAGGTCGGCAACGGCCTGATCATCGACGGGCTCATCGGTGAAGGACCGGATCGAGGTGTGGGAACGCAGCAAATCGTGAATGGAGTCCATCATGGCTCGATCACCACCTTGCCCAAGGCCTTGCGGTCCATGAGCGAACGCAGGGCCTCACCGGCGTCGTCGAGCCCATAGCGGCCCGAGACGTGGGGCTTGAGTTTGCCCGATGCGGTGAGGTCGATCAGCTCCTGGGAGATCGAGTCCCGCAGCTCAGGGTCGCGCTGGGTCATGGCGCCGAAGAACACCCCGACGATCTGGCAGCTCTTGAGCAGCGTCAGGTTCAATGGGATGGACGGGATGCCTGCGGTGAACCCGACCACCAGGAAACGGCCGGCCCAGGCAATGGCCCGGATGGCCTGCTCGGCGTAGTCGCCGCCGACACAGTCGTAGACGACGTCGACACCCTTGCCGCCGGTGAGTTCCTTGGCCCGCTCCTTGAGGTTCTCGGTTGAGTAGTTGATCGTCTCGTCAGCCCCGCGATCGCGGCACAGATCGAGCTTCTCTTCACTCGAAGCGGCGGCGATCACCCTGGCCCCCATCAGCTTGCCAAGCTCGACCCCCGACAGCCCGACGTTACCCCCTGCTCCCAGTACCAGCATGGTCTCACCGGGCTGGAGTTCACCGCGGTACTTGAGGCCGTACAGGGTGGTGCCGTAGGCGTAGTTGAGCCCGGTCGATTCGGCGAAATCCACGCTGTCGGGCAGGACCCGGGCGCTGGCGGCGGGGACGACGGCCAGCTCGGCGAATCCGCCCGTGGTGCCAAGTCCCCCGACGATGCGATCGCCAACGCTGAGGTTCTCGACCCCTTCCCCAATGGCGGCGACAACGCCTGCCACCTCGCCGCCGGGCACATAGGGCGGCGGGGCCTTGAACTGGTACTTGTCCTCCAGCATCAATGTGTCGGGGAAGGTCACCGCCGACGCCTTGACCTCAACCAGAACCTGACCCGGCCCCGGGGTTGGATCGTCGTGCTGTTCCACCACCAGATTCTCGGGTGGCCCGAACGCATTGCAGACAACGGCTCTCACGCTGTTTCCTCTCGATGGCGGATGGAGATCAAAGATAGCGACCCCGGTCTGATGAAAACTAGGGGTGTCCCTCGATCACCGTCCAAGCCGTGGCCCAGAACGGTGACGAGGTCTCAGCGTCGCAGGCCATCCTCGACCGTGGCGAGCTCGCCCAGAACCGCCGACAGCAGGCCCGGTGCTCCGATCCGGAACGACTCCGGCGTCGGCCAGTCCGGGCCCAGTACCTCCCGCACCGTGGCGAGGCATGCCATGGCGTCACCCACGCCAAACCGACCGGTCAGGGCAATGCCGATATGTCGGCCGCTGACATTTGAGCCTGCGCCCTTCCTGTCGGCGACGTTTGGGCCTGTGCCCTCCGGGTCATGGCGCAGGCGGTGTTCGGCCACCTCCGCCGCCACCGTCGCCACCGTCGCCACCGTCGCCACCGTCAACGGTTTGGCCCCTGTGGCTGCGATGCCGATTGAGATCTTGATGGCGTCGGCCCCAGCTTCAATGGCCAGGCGAGCGGCGTTGGCCACGGTGGCGGCAGAATCGGACTCGCCAATCTCAAGGCCCACGGTCAGAGCAGATCCTTCGTACCGTCGGCGGGCGGTGGCCAACTCGGCCGCCACATCGCCGAATCGGCCGTCAAGAAAGGCCCGCCGGTTCACGGTCACCTCCACCTCGTCGGCTCGGGCGGCAATGGCGGAGGCATTCTCGGCCCCGGGCGCCGGGATCGACGACGCTTCGGGGAAGGAGGCGCCGACCCGGCCGATGGAGCGGACCGGGCTACCGGCCAGAAGCTCCGCCACCAACGCAACGAAGGCGAGATCCGCCCTGACCGCGGCCGCCGGACCGGCGCTGGGGTCGGCGGGATCTGGCCGCCGGGCCTGGGCGCACATGGCCCTGATCCTGCCGGGGGTGGCGCCATCGTCGATCGCATCCAGCTCCAGGCACCGGATCAAGAGGCGCAGATCGGCGGCCCGGGCCGAGCCACGCGATCCAATGACGGGCGTCGCCCCGGCCCCGGTCGCCTCCGGAGGAACCGACCGGGGCCTTGCCGCTTGTTCCCACCCCTCGGGCGAAGCGATGACCTCGGCCGCCGCGTCGAGGAGGGCGTTCAGCCGCCGGCGCGCCTCAGGCACAGCGCTGCGGCTCAGCCCCTCGCCCGATTCGGCGTCGCCCTCGCTGGGCTGCGGGCTGGTGATCTCCCCGTAGATCTTAAGTTTCGGTTCGGTGCCACTGGGGCGGGCCACGACCCGCGCCCCCTGGAGATCAAGCACCACGGCATTGGTCGCTGGTAGGGCATCGGAGCCCAAACTGAGATCGCTGACGCCATTGACGGCAAGCGCCCCCACCCGGGTCGGTGGCTGTTCCCGCAACACCGTCATTGCCCGGTCCATGGCCGACGGCTCATTCGGGCCCAGGGCCGAGGTCGAGCCAGAGCTCGACCCCTTCCCGCCGCCGGTTCCGGCCCCAGTCCGCGATTCGAATCTGATGGCCCGTTGGCCTGAGACGTGTACCCCGTGACGGGTATGGAGATCGTCGAGCAGATCCAGAACCGTTCGCCCCCGCTCCGCCAACTCGCTCACCATCTCGGCCACGACGAGGGCGGCGCTGATCCCATCCTTGTCGGCCACCACACCACCGATGGAGTAGCCCAATGCCTCTTCATAGGCCAGTACAACGTTGTGGTCGGGGTGTTCGGCTCCCGCCCGCATCAACCACTTGAACCCGGTCAGGGTTTCCACGTGCACCGCCCCGTGGCGCGCCGCCACCTTGGACGCCAGGCGTGACGACACAACTGTGCTGGCCACCAGTGTCCTGGCACCTCCGCCGCCAACGACACGATTGAGCAGGTACTCGGCCAACAAGGCACCGAGTTCGTCACCAGTAAGCAGACGCCACGACTCCCCGTTGGGTACGGCCACGGCGAGCCGGTCGGCGTCGGGGTCGTTGGCCAGGGCCACATCGGCCCCGATCTCGGTTGCCAACTCCACCAGTGGGGTCAGGACGCCCGGTTCCTCAGGGTTCGGTGAGGGGGCGGTGGAGAAATCGGGGTCGAGGTCGTCCTGGGCGGCTACAACCGACGGGGGAGAAAACCCGGCCTGGGCGAATGCCCGGCCGATCAGCTCGGAGCCGACCCCGTGCAGGGGGGTGTAGGCCACCCGGGCCGAACGTGGGCCATCGGTCTGCAGCAGTCCAACCACGGCCGTCACATAGGCGTCGACCACGGCCTCGTCGATCGGCTGCATGAGGGGGTGGTCGAGCGGTGCCAGGTCACCCTCGACCGGTAGTGAACACGCTTCGATCAGGGCACTCAGTTCGGTGTCGATCGGCTCGCTGATCTGTGCACCACCGCGCCAGTAGACCTTGATGCCATTGTCGGCCCGGGGGTTGTGACTGGCGGTGATCATGACTCCGGCGGCAGTGTTGAGGTGTTTGACGGCGAAGGCCAGCAGCGGCGTCGGCCTTGGCCGGTCGATCATGATGCTGCGGATCCCGGCCGCCGCCAGCACCCGGGCCGTGTCCCGGGCGAACGCCGCGCTGCGATGGCGGGCGTCGTGGCCTACAACGACCACCAGTTCGTCCCCGCCTTGATCGCCGGTGGTCAGGTGTTTGGCCAGGGCGGCGGCCACCGTGCGCACCAGCACCCGATTCATCCGCCCCGGCCCGGCCCCGACGCGGCCCCTGATCCCGGCGGTGCCAAACACCAATGGCCGCCCGAAGCGAGCCCGGAGCTCCCCCTCGTCTCCTGCGAGCAGGGCCTCGGTCTCAGCTCTGGTGTCGTCGTCAGGATCGGCGGCTCGCCACGATTGGGCCAGGGACCGAGGTGCTCGCCGACCCTCGGCGATGGTGGTCACGACACCAGATCGGGGTGTTCGAGCACACCACGAATGAGGCCGATGACCCGATCCCGGGCATCGGTGGCCGCCGTCAACACCTCGCCATGGGACAATGCCCCCGGGGACAATCCGGCTGCCAAGTTGGTGACGAGCGAGATGCCGAGAACCTCAACCCCCAGGTGACGGGCGGCGATCGTCTCCAACACCGTCGACATGCCAACCAGATCGGCACCGAGGGTGGCCAGCATGGTGATCTCGGCCGGCGTTTCATAGCTCCCCCCGATCAACCCGGCGTAGACGCCGGAGGGAAGGGCGGGATCGGCTTCCAGTGCGATCGCCCGCAACCGGGGACTGTAGGCGTTGGTGAGGTCGCAGAATCGACCCGGCAACGGTGGCGGAGGTTCAGCCCCCATCATGGGTGAGTGACCGGTGAGGTTCAGGTGGTCGCTGATGAGTACCGGCTGGCCAACCGACCATTCGGTTCGCAGCCCCCCGGCTGCGTTGGTGAGCACCACGTTGCCGCAACCCAGAGCGGCCGCGGTGCGGACCCCGTGTACCACTTCTGCGGTCGAGATTCCCTCATAGAGATGGGACCGGCCGCCAAAGAGCAGCACGTGTCGGTCGCCAACGCGTAGGGCGCGGACCAGATCCCGGTGACCTGCCACCCGTGGTGGGGGGAATCCGGGAACCGTCGACAACTCGACGTCGACCATCACCTCCCCGACATCCTCGGCCGCGGCCGCCCAGCCCGATCCGAGAACGACCGCCGTCTCATAATTGTGGATCCCGGTGGCCCGGCGCAGGTGATCGGCGGCCCGTTCGGCCTCCCCGTAGGGGTCGGTCGCGGTTTGCGAGGTCATCGTGTTGTCCTCTCGGCAGGGGCACGCGCCTTCGGTTGAGGTCCGGCCCCCAACACGGCACGAGAACGTCGGTTCAACCTGAAGAGCCAGGTTCAGAGGCAGCCTACTTGTGGCCCGGTTTCCTGGCGCCGCTGAAGCAGCAAGCGAGGCGCCCCCGGCAGATCTCGTGCCAAGCCGTTGCCGCTGGGGTGGAGAGGTCGGGTTCGGCCTGATCAAAGCAGGTGCGCCCATAGATCGGGCCGAACCCAACTCCACGCCTTTGACCTATGCGGCGGCAAATGAATGGCCAAAGACGATCTTTGATCGGCCCGATCCGCGAAGGACAGAAACCGATTATCAAACTTGATGTTGCACGCAGACTAGCAGCCAATACTTTCGAAGGAAAGGTCCTGTCTGCAAAAACTTTCCCGCACCAGACTATCACCCACGAGCTGAGCGACTTGACCCAGACGAGTCTGACCCACCCGCGCTCCGGCACAGCAGACTTGGCCAACAAAGGGACTAATGACCATGGTCAAAGACCTCCAACGGGCGAACAGGTCCAGGCAGACCTTTGCCTTCGTCGCCCGAACAGCAACGACCAGCGTTTACGGCGGGATGGTCGCCGGGACCGCTGTCGCCCACCGCTTGCGCTATGCAGAATTGGTGGCACCAGTCGAACTCACCGAATAGAAATAACAAATCTACGCAAACCACTACCCGAAGGTGACAAACTACCATCCACTGCATATAACCGAGCGGCTCAGCAGGTCACAGGCTGAACAGCGTCAAGACCTGGCGAAGCCGCTCTCCATCCGACAGAGTCGGCTATATGAACCTTCCCGAATCACCCAGTACCGCTGAGGCGTTGATCGACGCCCTCGTCCGGCGTCTCGACCCCGGAGCTGAGCTGGTGTTGCCAATCGCCAACGGTGAACCGCCAGGGCTGATGGATGAGTTGGAGCGTCGAGCAGACGGGCTGACGGCGGTCCGGGTCCACCAGATGCACACCCTGCGTGATCGGCCCTACCTACACGGCGCCCACCGGGGGCACCTCGATCACGTGTCGTGGTTTCTCTCGCCGGTAACTCGCCCCGCCTATCACGCAGACACCTGCGACTTCGCCCCCGCCAACTTCAGCGAAGTGCCCCGCTTTCTGCTGGCCAAACAACCGGCGGCCGTACTCGCCGCCGCCAGCCCCCCTGATCGCCTCGGCTACTTCAGTCTTGGCGTCAGCGCCGACTACACCGCGGCCATGATCGGGCGGGTGCCGTTCCTACTGGAGGTCAACGAGGCGATGCCGCGGACCTACGGCTCCAACCGACTGCATCACAGCGAGGTGGCAGGCTGGTGCCAGGCCGTCCACCCCCTGGTGGAAACGCCGGCCAGGGTGGCCGGCGCCGAGGAGCGGGCCATTGCCGAGTTCGTGGCCAACCGGATCCCCAATGGGGCCACGATCCAGCTGGGAATCGGCTCGATCCCCGGGGCGGTGGCCGAGCTTCTGGCAGGCCACCGCGACCTCGGGGTCCATACCGAGTTGCTCAGCGATCCCGTGATGGATCTGGTCGAGGCCGGAGCGGTAACCGGGATGAACAAGCGCTCCTACCGGGGTCGCATCGTCACCACGTTCGCCCTCGGCACCAAGGCGTTGTACAACTTCGTCGACGGTAACGACGGTGTGATCTTCCTCGCCGTCGACGAGGTCAATGATCCACGCAACATCGGGCGGGAGCCAACGTTCATGTCGATCAACGGCACCCTGGAGGTCGACCTGTTCGGCCAATGCGCCTCGGAGTCGCTGGGTACGACCTACTGGTCAGGCAGCGGGGGCCAGGCCGACTTTGCCCGCGGCGCCCAGTACTCCGAAGGCGGTGATGGCTTCATCGTGCTCCGTTCGACCACCGATGGTGGCCGCACCAGCCGGATTGTCCCCACCCTGCAACCGGGGGCCGTGGTCACGACGCCCAAGAACACCGTCGACAACGTGGTCACCGAGCACGGGGTGGCTGAACTACGCGGCCGAACGATTGCCGAGCGGGCGACGGCCCTCATCGGTGTTGCCGCCCCACAACACCGCGAGAAACTGGAACGCTCCGCTCGCGACCACGGCCTGCTGAGAGGCCGCAGGTAGATCCCCGCTGGACCGGCCGCGCCAGGTCGGGCCGAGTGGTCGGGTCATCCCGGACGACCGGGCGATCTCGTCGGTCAAGGGTGATCAGGCCCGCGCTACCATCGACTCAGCGAAGACCTGCAGCAAATCGAAGGTGCTCAGGATCCCAATGACCTCGCGGTCATCCGACGCCAGCAGGTGATGGGTGCGCTCGGCGAGCATGAGCTGGGCTGCTTCGGTCAACGTGGCCTCTCTATCGATCAGGGTGGGGGCCGGGGTCATCATCGAGCTGATGCTCTCGTCGTCGGACCAGTCGTCGATCAGGTCAGTGCTGGTCACAATGCCAACGACGTCATTGCCTTCCAGGACCGGCAGTGCGTGGATGCCGGTTGAGAGCAGCATGTCCTTGGCCCGCTTGATGCGATCCGTCGGTCGCACGGCGATCAGGTCGACCGTCATCAGGTCACCAACGGTCTTCGGCGGCTCGTGACTGTCTCTCATGGCTACATAAGAGCACCTCGACACCCCGGGCGGCAGGGACCTAGGTCACAGCCCGCCCAACGCTTGGGACCTTTGACCCTGTCGGTACCGGCCCCGACCCGGGACCATGCGTTGAGGGTGGAAGAACCATCCCGTAAAGCAGGCGAAGGAAGAGAACGTGCAGGACGACGACCACGATGACCATGCCATCAATGAGCCCGCGCTGTGGACCTACGCCGCCTGGGGGGTCCTCATCGCGATGGCACTGTTCGCCACCGTTGGTTTCCTCATGCTCTCAATCTCCGCTTCCGGGGTCAGTGTCGGTGCCCGGCTGGGCACCAGCATCTATATCGGGTTCTGGGGTGGACCGGTGTTCGGCATGGCCGGCGCCGTCGGCTTCCAGGATCTCATGCGTTCCAGGAAGGCCAAGCAGGCCACAGTCAGTTAGCCTCTTCGACCCATGACCAACAAACCTTCAGACGTGCTCTTGTCGGAAACCCCTGCGGGCCCGGACCATTACAACGGTCGCGGCAAGCTGAGGAAAGCGTTCTACGAGGACAGGCTCAACCTGCTCCAGGAGGAGCTGGTCAAACTCCAGTACTGGGTACAGCAGAACGGTCTGCGGGTCCTCATAATCTTTGAAGGCCGCGGTTCGGCAGGCAAGGGCGGAGTGATCAAGCGGATCAGCGAGCGCACCAGCCCCCGAATCGTCCGCACCGAGGCCCTGCCCAAACCAACCGAGCGGGAACAGACCCAGTGGTACTTCCAGCGTTACGTACCCCTGTTGCCTTCCGGCGGCGAGATCGTGCTGTTCGACCGTTCGTGGTACAACCGGTCGAACGTCGAATGGGTGATGGAATTCGTCACCGAGGAGCAGCATCAGGAGTTCCTGCGGACCTGTCCTGAATTCGAACGCATGCTGGTCCGATCGGGGATCATCCTGTTGAAGTACTGGTTCTCGATCAGCTACGAAGAGCAGGAGCTGCGCTTTGAGGCCCGCAATGAGGAGCCGATCAAGCGTTGGAAGCTGTCCGACATGGACCTTGAAGAGCATCGTCTCTACACCCGCTACTCCATGGCCAAGGACACCACGTTCCAGTACACCGACATCAAGCAGGCCCCCTGGTACGTTGTCCCCTCCGATGACAAACGACGGGCCCGGCTGAACTGCATCAGCCACATCCTGTCGAAGATCCCCTACGAGGACATCGTTCCCGAATCGATCAAGATCCCCGCTCGCGAGGACATGGCCTATATCCGGCCACCGATGCGAGAACAGACATTCATTCCCCAGCTCTACTAGGTGTGAACGCGCCTCGGGCCAGGCCGGATCGGCCTGGCCCGAGGCGCGGACCACACGGAGCCCCAACAGCGTTATTGGCGGAACTTGCCCTTGCGGATTCGATCGGCTTCCATCATCTCCACCTCGTGTGAGCCGGAAACGACGATCTTTGGATCGGGCACGAAGTCAATCGTGGTGTCGCGATCGTCGTAGTCGACGGCTCCGAGGATGAGACGCATGGCGTTGAGTCGGGCCTCGTGTTTGTCAGCGGAGCGGATGATGGTCCACGGGGCATGGGTACTGTGGGTACGGCGGAGCATATTGTACTTTTGCTCGGTGAACTCATCCCATAGGTCTTGGGCCTGAACATCAATCTCGCTCAGCTTCCATTGACGTAGTGGATCGTGACGGCGTCGCTCAAATCGCCGCAGCTGTTCCTTCTTCGTTACCGAGAAGTACAACTTCACCATGATCGTACCTTGGCGGACCAGATCCTTTTCGAAGCCGACGACGCCTCGGAGGAAATCCTCGTGCTCCTTCTCGGTGCAGAACCCAAAAACAGGCTCGACCATGGCCCGGTTGTACCAGGAGCGGTCGAAGAGCACAATCTCGCCACCACGAGGGAACTCGGCGACGTATTTCTGCAAGTACCACTGAGTGAGCTGCTCCTCAGTGGGCTTGCCCATGGCCACGACCCGGTAGTGCTTCTCGTTCATGTAGCGCGTAACACGACGGATTGTTCCGCCCTTACCCGCGGCATCCCGGCCCTCGAACAGGACGATCATCTTCCACTTGTTGCGCTCCAAGTGTCGCTGCAACTTCAGCAGTTCAACCTGGTAAGGCACCAGTGCCGCTTCACGTTCGGCATTGCGTTCCAGTCGCTGGCACCTACTTCGTGCGTCTTCAAGTTCACCCTTGAGGAACTCGATCTCCTCCAACAACCCACCTGACTCTGAGGGGTCAGTCATCACATCGAAACCTTTGCTGTCAGCTGCCACTTCGTCCATACCTTCATCCACCTTCCCCGCTGTTGCGATCCGCTGCGCGCCCCGTCCGACGGCCACACGTGGTCATCAGCTGCGAGCCGACGCAGCGAGGCATCGACTCCTGGCAACAAGTCCGTAGGGACACAGCCAACCAATCGGCCCAGGCCCGAGCCTGTTGAGCCTCTTCAGTTGACCATGATCAACACGAGATGTCACGGCCAGAGGCGAAAGTCATGGGACAACCAGATACCGCTCACTTGAGGCCGCGAACAAACGGTCGGGCCAGTGAGGCCGGAGCCCGCACCCTGGTGGCGAACAGCGCCATCGCCAGCACGGTAACCACGAACGGCAACGAGGCCAGCAGGTCGCCGTTGAGCTCATGGCCCAGGGGTGCCAGCGAGAGACGAAACGACAGCACGGTCCCAAAAAGCAGGCAACCGGCGATGGTGCCCCGAAGGGTCCAACCGCCAAAGATCACCGCAGCCAGGGCGATGAAACCTCGACCACCGACGATCGAATCACCGAACCGACCGACGACGGCCAGCACCAGGTAGGCGCCACCGAGGCCGGAGGTGATCCCGGTCAGGTAGATGGCCTGACGGCGACGACGATTGACGTCGATCCCCGAAACATCGGCCGCCTGGGGTTCCTCGCCTGCGGCCCGGGCCTCCAACCCCCAGCGGGTCCGGTACACCAACCACCAGCAGGCGGGAACCAGGGGATAGATCAGGTAGAACAACCACGATCGGTTGAACAGAGCCTCACCGACGAGGGGGATGTCGGCCAACACGGGGATGCGCTGGGCGCTGGCCCGGTAGGCGTTGGGGGCAACGGCGGAGTCGAGGAAGCCGGTAAGTCCCAGTACTCCAATGTTCAGGGTCAACCCGACGACAAACTGATCGGCGGTGAGATGGTGGCTCATGTGGGCCTGGACGGCGGCCACCGACAACCCGGCCAGAACGGCGGCCAGAACGGCCACCACCTCGTTGCCGCTCAGATCCTGGCCAACCGCAGCGCCGAAGGCGCCACCGGTCAGCATGGCTTCCACCGAGATGTTCAGTGTTCCCGCCCTCTCGGCCACCCACTCACCGGTGGCGCCGAAGGCCAGGAACACGGCGAAGGTGAAGGCGTTGATCCAGGCCACCTCGGAACGGGCCACGTCGAGCACGGCGTTGAGGACATCACCCATCTCGGAGTTGCTCCGCGCTCAGACCCATGGCCCGCCGCCGGTGACGCAGGAACACCAGCGCCGGTGGTATCAGCAGGGCCAGCACCAACAGGGCTTCGACTACGTTGGTGATGCGGCGTTCGACGCCGGTGGCGGCCAGAAAGCCCGAGCCGGTGCGTAGCGCGGCAAAGACGAGGGCGACCCCGACGGCACTCACCGCCCGTTGGCGAGCGACCAGAGCCACCAGAAGACCGGTCCAGCCTATTCCAGAGGAGAACCCGGGGACGAGGGTGTAGTTGCCAAAATTGCCACCGGCCAGCATCACCGCCCCGGCCAGACCGGCCATGGCCCCCGATGCCACCAGCGCAGCGCCTCCGTAGCGGACCTCCGACACCCCGACCCGACGGGCGGTGCGGGCGTTGGACCCCAACATGCGCAGCCGGAAACCGAACACCGTCCGGGCCATGACCAGCGACAGCAGGGCCACCAGGGCGACGGCCAGGAAGACCGACACCGGTAGCTCGTTGCCCAACAGCACCAACCTCCCAAGGCGGCGATCCTCGGCCAGCTGTTCGCTGATCTGCTGCCGGTTGGCCCTGCCGTCGGCTGGCGCCAGGAGGAAACGCTGGTTCTTCAGTCCGTAGCCAACCAGTTGGGTGGCGATGGTGACCATCAACAGGGTGGTGAGCACCTCGGGCACTCCCCGCCAGTAGCGCAGAACGGCGGCAACACCGGCCCACAGCGCTCCCCCGGCCACCCCGGCCAGGATCAGCGCCACCACCACCAGGGGCCCCGGTCCGCCCAACTCGACCCCGACGTAGGTTGCCGCCGCCGCCCCGACCAGGAGTTGACCCTCCTGGCCAATGTTGACCAGGCCCGCCCGGGTGCTGATGACGGTGCCGAGGGCCACGATCAACATCGGAACGGCGACACCAATCGTCAGCCCGATCCGTCCCGGCTTGAGCACGCTGCCGTTGAGCAGCGCGCCGACCACGTCGGCCCAGGACCCGCCGGTGGCCTCGACCAGGGCGGCGGAGAGCAGTAGAGCGGCCGCGATCGAGACGAGGTAGTAGACGCCGACCTCAGCCTCGGCCTTCATGCCGAACGCCCACCCATCATGAGGCCCAGACGTTCGATGTCTACCTCGACACGATCCATCTCCCCGATGATGCGCCCCTGGCGGAGCACGGCCACCCTCTGGGCCAGATCGAGGATCTCCTCCAGTTCGCTGGAGATGAGCAGGATGCCAACACCATCCTCGGCCGCCGCCCGAAGGCGTTCCGTGGTGTATTCGATGGCTCCGACGTCAAGGCCACGGGTCGGCTGGGCAGCCACCAACACCACTGGGTGGTGGGAGAGCTCCCGGGCCAACACCACCCGTTGTTGGTTGCCGCCGCTCAGCGACCACAGGGCGGCGTCGGGGCCATCGCAGGCGATGTCGAACTCGGCGATCAGCTCGGCCGCCCGGTCTCGCAGTTGTCGGGTATCGATCAGGCCCCGATCGCTTACCCGGTCCATGTCGATGAGGAACAGGTTCTCGGCCACGGTCATGTCGAGCACGAGGCCCGAATCGTGGCGATCCTCAGGGATGACGCCGACCCGGGCCCTGGTCAGCGCCCCGGGGGTTGTCGGATCGATCCGCCTGCCGTCGACCCGGATCTCACCCCGGTCGGGCACGATCAGGCTGGACAGGACCTCGACCAGTGGCCGCTGACCATTACCCTCGACCCCGGCCAGGCCCAGAACCTCCCCTGGCCCCACCTCAAGGCTCAGCCCATCAAGCAGCGACCGACCCGGACCGTTGGCAGAGCCTGAAGCCCCGGATCGCGATCCGGACCCGGGCCTCACCGTGACCTCCAGCAGCTGGAGTGCCGGGCTCGTGGGTGCGGCCGCCAAGGATGAGTCGCCAGCCGGGTCGACGGTGGGAGCGTGCAGGCCGCGGGAAGGCTCAGATGGCTCCGGCCGGTCGCCGTCGATCAGGCCCGGGGAGGCATCGACCAGCCTGAAGGCCACCCGCTCGGAACGCAACGAAACCGGACGTCCGACCATGGCCGTGGCCAGCGATTGGGCGTCGGCCGCCTCGATGGGCATGCGTGCGGTGACCCGCCCCTGGCGCATGATCGTGACCTCGTCGGTGGCGTGGAGGATCTCGTCGAGCTTGTGGCTGACGAGGGCCACCGCCCGACCCTCTCCAACGATGACGTCGCGCAGCGAGCCGAACAGCTGCTCCGACTCGGCCGGGGTGAGCACCGAGGTCGGCTCGTCGAAGATCAGGATGTGGGGGTCGCGCCGCAGACATTTAATGATCTCCACCCGCTGCCGCATCCCGACCGGGAGGTCACCAACAACGGCGTCGGGTTCGATGCCGAGCCCATAGTGGGTGGCGATATCACCGATGCGGTCCCTGACGGCGGCGGCGTTGAGCCGACCGGCGTCGCCCAGGGCCACGTTCTCCCACACGGTCAGCGCCTCGACCAGGCTGAAGTGCTGGTGGACCATGGCGATGCCGAGCCGGGCGGCATCCAGTGGATCGGCGACCTGGTGGCGCTCGCCATCCACCTCGATCGTACCGCTGTCGGGAACGACCAGTCCGATGAGGATCTTCATCAACGTCGACTTGCCCGCTCCGTTCTCACCCAGAATCCCGTGGATCCGGCCGCCATGCAACGACAGCTCGACGTCGTCGCAGGCCACCACGGGGCCAAAACGTTTGCTGATCCCGTGGAGTCGAGCGGCCGGCGTCGGGCCCTGCTCACCCCGGCCGGGGCTCAAGGGCGTCTCTTGGGCTCAGCCGCCACCGAAGGCCTCGCCGGCGATGCGGCCGAACTCGGCGTCGAGCTCACCGCTTGCCACCAACTGGTAGACCTCGTCCATCTCGGTTTGTTGTTCGGGCGTGGGGCCGCAGATTACCGCGCCGTTGATGGATGGCTCACCTCCCGGGGAGAAGACGAAGATGTCGCCCTCCTTGGTTGTGCCGTCGAGGATGAGGGGAAAGATCTCCCGCACGTAGTCACCACCATCAAAGCGCACGGCGATATCCCAGCTGAGGTCACCGGGCCGGTCGCAGACGTCGGACGCCCCGGCCGACATCACGATCTGGCCTCCCGCGTTGGCCAGGCCCACCACCGGTTCGTGGGCCCCGCCGAGGAAGGGGTAGATGGCGTCGGAACCGTCGGCGACGGCGTTCTCGTAGGCCGCCGTTGCGTTCTGCACGTTCTCGAAGTCGAAGGGGAAGTCACCGGATTGTACGTAGGTGAACCCCAGGTTCTCGTCCACCGACTTGAGGCCCAACTCAAACGATTGGTAGTTGAGGATCTCGAAACCGAGATCACAGCAGCCGATCATGGTTGCAGCGTCACCGCCGCTGTCGCGCAGCAGGATGCCGGTGGCGGCGCCCGCGGTGTAGGAGATGGCGGCTCCATCGTCCTGGCTCTGGAGATAGTCGACGCCCTCGGGGAAGCCGGCCCCGCAGTTGCAGTACCAGAACACCTCGGCGTACTCTGCCGCCAGTTCGGGCATGGGCTCGGCGATCTCGCTGGCCCCGACGATGATGATGTCGACCGGCTGCTGGGCCAGGTTCTCGAGTTCGATGGCGGCATCGACGGCGGCGATGTCATCGACCACGATGACCTCACCCAGGCCCTCGGCCGCCGAGAAACGTTCGGCCGCATCGACAACGGCCTGGTAGTATCCACCATCGGCTCTGGGTCCGGCGGCGGCGATGCCGATCCGTACCTCCCCATCACCGTTGACGTCGAAGGCCGCCAGCTCATCGTGCAGGAGGCGGGTGTCGTCGCCCCCGGCCTCGGAGGAATCGACCTCGCCAGCACAGGCCGCGCCCAGCAACACCAGGGCCGCCGCCAAGGCGACCAGTGAATAGCGTTTTTGCAACATCAAGCCTCTCCCGTCCGACGAGCCAGACTCTAGCCAGGGTTCGTCAGGCATTCCTAACAGAGTGACGGGAGGTCAAGGGGGTTGCTTGCCCGGCACCCGCAGGCGGGTGGTACAAAGTTCCAGACAGACTCCGATGTTCAGAATCCGCTAATGGTCATTATCGGTGCCTAAAGCCGCCTTTCATTGGGATGGAGATGGGGGGTCAAAGACTTGATACTCCCTGTCCAGGTTCACAGAACCCGACAAAGTTCCGAGAAATCCACGCTGCCGAATGAACGTTCGTCCACCATGACCGCTCTTTTCTACGCGCCTGAACGCACGGCACCGAGCCCAACACCGCTCGTTGCCCCCTTCACGCCGTGAGCCCGGTTCGATCCTGCCGCCCTGTCCGGCCTGCCCCTCGAAGAGCAGCACCTCTTCGAGATTTTTGGCCAGGGCCCGCTGGAGCAACTCCCCTACCAGACCATCCACGAGGCCTTCAAGGCCCAGGTCCGCCGCCAGCCCAACGCCATCGCCATCGAACACGAAGGCACGGAGGTCACCTACGGGGACCTCAACCAGCAGGCCGACGCCCTGGCCTGCCACCTGTCGTCGTTGGGCGTGGGCAGGGGCGACAACGTTGCGCTCTTCCTGCGCCGTTCGATCCCGTTGGTCGTTGGCCAACTGGCGACCCTGAAACTCGGCGCCGCCTACGTACCCCAACATGTTGGTGTCGCTCCTGAGTCTCAGCTGCGCTACGTGCTCGACACCACCGCCGCCACGGTGATCCTTACCTTGTCGGACCTGGCCGATCAGATCCCCGTCGGCGAGGGTGAGACCATCATCGAGCTCGATCGGTTCCTGGCCGATCAAGCGAGCCTGGCCGACGGCCAGTTCCTCGACCACGACCTCGACCGGGTACCGGTGGAGCCCGATGACCGCTGCTTCATCCTGTTCTCCTCCGGCACCACCGGGAATCCCAATGGGGTGCAGGTCACCCACCGCAACGTCGGCAACGTACTACTCACGGCCCCCGGCAACCTGGGCAACACCGTCTACGTCCTCGACAAAATCGGCGGCCATGCCGTATCGGTGAGGTGGGCGAGATGTGGGGCGGTGGCGACTGTGTAACCGCCGGCTACCTCAACAATCCGACCCTGTCGGCCGAGCGCTACATGCCCGATCCATTCCTCGGCGGCGAACGGATCATGTTCCGCACCCGCGATCTCGGACGGTGGACCTTCGATGGTCAGCTGGAACATATGGGACGCACCGACGACCAGGTCAAGGTCCGTGGGCATGGAACGCATCGGTGTTCCCGCCTACGGCGCCATCTGGGACTCATGAGTAGCACTACCACGACCTCACCCAACCCGACTCGTTCCGAACACCCAGGGAAGATGCCGGTATCGCCGGCTACGCCGACCACACCCTGCTGGTGGCCACCGAGGCCGTCGACCGCTCCGATCAGATGACGCCCAGCGAAGGGGTGAACTCCGAGCGGCGCAGCTACTACGCTCTGTTCGACACCCCTGAGGCCATCGAGGGTATGGACGCTTTCATCGAGAAACGCGATCCCAAGTTCCGCTGAGACCGGGGCTGGACGGCAGCCCAGTCCCGATCCCAGCCGGTAACCAATACCGGCTGATGCAGCATTCCAACTGTCAACTCACACCGCTCCGCCGCCTCGCATCGACCAGCTCTGGTTGGAGGGGGCGGCGGAAGCGCGCTCAGGCCGTCGGTGGTTCCAGCTTCACCCCGGTCATGGCCAACTGCACGATCCGTCGGGGGGCGTTGTTGAGCACGTGGTAGGTCTGGTATCGCACCGCAGGTCGCACGTGGGGCTTGCCCTTGGCCACCGCGTCGACGATCTGGCGGGCCACTTTCGCCGGCTTCAGCTTGGGCAGGTAGCCCAGCCGCCGGAACCGCTTGAGGGCGGGGGCGACATAGGAACCTTCCTCAGACTCGAGGCGGTCCCACATGTCGGTGTCAACCGGGCCGGGAGCGACAACGGTGAACCCGATATCGGTATCGGCGAACTCCATCCGAAGCGTCTCGGTGAAGTTGGTCACCCCAGCCTTGGATCCGGCATAGGCGGCCAGGCCGGGCCAGGCGATCGTTCCCGCCAGCGAACTGAGGTTGACGACGTGACCCGAGCCCCGCCCGACCATATGGGGCAGCACATCGCGGCTAAGCATCATGGGGGCTTCGAAGTTGAGCCGGGCCAGGTCCCGAATTCGCTGTCGATCAACGTCGACGAACCGCTCCAGGGTCTCGACCCCAGCATTGTTGACGAACACGTCAATGTGGCCCAGTTTGTCGATGGCGGCGGCGACAAAACCATCGACATCATCATCGTTGCCGAGATCGGCCACCAGGTACTCGCCCCCGATGCGTTTGGCCACGATCTCCAGCTTGTCGGCCGACCGGGCCGCCACCAGGACCTTGGATCCCCGCTTGGCGAACTCCTCGGCCATGGCCTCACCGATGCCCTGCGAGCCGCCGGTGATCACCACATTCTTTCCACTCAAATCCATACCTTGCTCCATCCACCTGGGTTGTCCGACACGAGCTGAACCGGTCGTCGATGCGGCGGTGACTCCCGAACCCGATGCTTGCCATTGTTAGCAGGCCATTGGCGTTTCAGCACCAAACAGCTTCTCCGCCCGGACAACACCGAGGAGCGCCGGTTCTTCGGCACCGTCAGGGTGTCCCAGTTGGTGGCCGACGACGAGAACGGCCAGGAATTCCGGATCCATCCGTTGTGGGTGGTGACGCCTGAGTTGCTAACCGCCGTCGGCGCCGACCCCGATCTGGCCCGCTCCGATACTGCCCTGCTGGGCGAGCCGTTACCGTCGCTTCACATTGGCCTCCCGAACGAGGGCCCGCATCGGTGAACGACGACGGCTCGCTCACCCCCGAACCGTTCGACATCACCCCCTACCAGTCGCTCGCCTCGTACTGGGTGCCGGAGGCAGGCCTCGACCAGTTGGCGGCCGAACCGGTGGTCGGGGCCTGGCTGGTGACCAAGACCACGGCGCTGACCGAGGCCGACAAGACCACCCTGTTCGAGTCGCTGCTCCGAGGGCTCGAGGCCAAGACCGAGCAACCGCCTCAGTCCAGTGGCGGTCTGCGACGCAACACCACCCTCATCGGGGCCGCTGTCACCCTGGCCATTCTCGCCCTCACCGTGAGCCTGCTGCGGGCCGAATCGAGCAACGACGATCAGGTTCTGCTGGCCCTGGGGGCGGAGGCCAGAACCAGGCGCCGTATCGCCACCGCCACGACCGGATTCCTGGCCCTGGGTGGTGCCGTGTTGGCCCTGCCGACGGGCTACCTGGCTTTGATCGCCATCATGAGCGACCGCGGCGCCGGGTTCCCCTTCGTCATACCGGTTGTTCCCCTGGCCAGTCTGCTCGTTGGGACCCCGATCGTGGCCGCCATCGCCACCTACCTCTTGGCGGGCCGGTCCACGCAGGCCCCGGCGCGGAGCATCTGAGCGGAAAGGCCCAGACCCCGGGGCCCGAGGACCGAGGCCAAGAGCGACAGCTGCCGAGGGCCGACCCAAGCCGACGTCAGCTCCACCCCGGAATCTGCAACGACCCGGTCGTGCTGTCGAGCTTGGCCTGAGGGCCAAGCGGGATGGCCGAGTTCCTCGACCCGTGTCCCGATGGCAGCCCGAAGGCAATGGGCACGTCGTAAGGATCAAGCACATCGCCGATCACGTCTTCGAGGGAGTTGAGGCCGTCGGTGCAGTCGTGCATGGCGCCGAAGACAAAGCCGGCAACGTGGTCGAGCGCCCCGGCGTTGCGGAGCTGGAACAACATGCGGTCGATGCTGTACGGACGCTCGCCGACGTCTTCCAGGAACAGGATCGATCCTCCGAGATCCGGTAGAAACGGCGTACCGACGAGGCTTGAGACCAGCGACAAACATCCGCCGATCAGGGGGCCGGAGGCCACACCGGCCCGGAGGAACCTCAGCCGATGGGCCGTCGGTTCCGGCTCGAACAGCAGTCGGCGCAGATCGTCACGATTGGCCTGGGCATCGTCGCTTCTGTCGAGGAACTGGGCCGTGGCCACGTTGGGGCCGTGCACCGGCCAGATGTTGTGGGCCCCGGTGTCGCCGCCGGCCGTCGCCTGCTGCTGTGCGGTGATCACCGCCAGGTGCAGCGCCGTGATGTCGGAGAACCCGACGAGCAACTTGGGTGAGGGCGATGCCCAGGTCATACGAGGCAGCAACCGCGGGGAGCCGTAGCCACCACGGGTGCAGAACACGGCCTTGATTTCGGGGGCGGACACCGCCTCGGCCAGGTGCCGGGCCCGCTGCTCGTCGGTGCCTGCCAGGTAGAAATAGTTTCGATCCTCGATCGACAGCCGGGGCCGCAACCCCCAGCTCCGTAGCAGATCGGCGGCGTTGTCGACTCGGGACTCATCGGCCGAGCGCATGCCGGCCGCCGGAGCAACGATGGCCACCTCATCGCCCTCCTGAAGCGTCATCGGCTCACCCCCGGAAACCAATCAGTGGGTCTCAGGCAGGACAGCGTCGCCACCGACGGCACGATCAGCGACGCAGAACTCGTTGCCCTCCATGTCCTGCAGCACCGACCACTGGTGGCCCCACTCCTCCCGATCATCGACGTGAGTGGCCCCCAAGGCCACCAACCGGGCGATCTCCGCGGGGCGGTCATCGGATTCGAGGTCGAGGTGCATACGGTTCTTGTTCGTCCGCGGCTCGGACACCTTGATAAAGATAGCCGTGGAGATCGACCGCCATCCCGAGCGCTTCGGCCCAGAAGCCGGCCACTCGGGCCGCGTCCTCACCGTCGAAGGTGATAGTGCCAACGGCCAGCGTCATGATCGCTCCTGAAGGGGTCGTTGCCGACGATGCCCCCACCGTAGGCCGCGAACGTTCGGCGTCTGTCAGGTGTCGATGGGTACCACCGCCGTCGGCCACCTCATTTCGATGGGGCAGGCGTGATCTCACAGGAACCAGTGCTGCAATCGACCCCACCGACGGCCCGACGGAGGTGTCGGAATGCGGTGACCACCGCAGCGGCGTAGATCAGCGTGACGACGATGCCGACGCCAATGGTGTTGCGGCCGATCAGCGCCCCGAACGCACTTCCCCCGAACCCCGCCGCCAGTAGTGCCATGACGACCGGCAGGTGGCAGGGACAGAAGATGAAGGAGAACACCAGCCAGCGCCGACCGACCTTCTCCTCCTTCGGCCGGGAACGATCGGGCCGCAGAATCGACGTCGCCTTCTGCGTCGGATCTGTGGTGCCGTCAGGAGAACCTTCGGCGATTGGCATCGACTCTTCGGTCCGGAGCTGCATGGCCACCCATCGACACCAACGCCGTGGAGCTTGAGGCCGCTGTTGTCCGCACCCCGGAGAGGCCAGGCCGGTGACGTTGGCCACCCGACCTCCCGGCGTGTGGCTCAGGCCACCGCGTCGAGGGGCAGCTTGTCCTTGCGACCTACCGGCAGGCCCGATTCGACATGGAGCTTGAGGCCGGCCAGGAGGCGGGAAGCCGCCGAGCCAAACTGGCGGCGCATCACCATGGCGTTCATGCCCGCCCCGATGGCACCCAGACCCACGGCATAGTCCATGCGCAGTTTCACCTCGGTGGCCGCCCCACCGGGAGCCAACTCGAAGTAGGCGGTGGCCGAACGCATGCCGGGTACTCCCTTGAATTCGGTGATCTCCACGGTCAACCGTCGGCCCTCCTCCCAGTCCGTCACCACTTCATCAACCGTGCCGGTCGGGGCCAGTTGGCACTGGCGGGTGATGCCAATCCCGGTCTGGGCGGTCGAGGTGAGCGCTGATGTCTTCACGCCTGGGTTCCAGGTTGAGATGGCGCCGAAATCGGCCAGCGCGGCCCACACCTTGTCGTCTGCGGCATCGATCGTCACCGATCGTTTGATGGTTGTCATGGTCACACTCCTGGTTGTCGTTCTTGTTGTGGTTGTCGTTGTTCTTGTTGGCCGGGACTCTCGACCGAACATCCGCTGGATCCGGCACACCTCGGCCAGGACGTCGTCCTCGACGGCTCGAGCCACCCCGGGCGGCGAGGCCGAGGCGTCGATGATCACCCGGCTCCCGGCCCCGGCAGGCTCGATCCGTAGGGCCTGCTTCCACCGGGAGGTGGCCAGCTTCTCGGCCACCTCCGTCGGTGCCCCCTCGACCACGACCTGACGGGCGATTCGCACCGCATCAGGGCCCTCGGGGAGAGGCCGATATCGGCCGTTGCCTTGTCGATGGCGTCGACCCCCTCGCGACTGCTCAGGTCGGCTTCCACCGCCCGGGCCTCGATACCGTGCGCCACCTCCAGTTCGTCGGCCAGGGCCTGCAACCGGTCAAGGCGGCGGGCGGCCAACACCACATTGACCCCATCGGCAGCGAGACGGCGGGCGAAGGCCACCCCGATACCCGACGACGCCCCGATGACAACGGCCCAGGGCCCGTAACGTTCTGCGAGATTCTTCATCACCGATTCCCTTGTTCGACTGGGAATCAGACTGTCGGCGACGAGGGGGAGGTGGGGGT
>Ga0316192_10000615_pt1 | contig 26202 bp, 23 predicted proteins | sample MerIslwburrow_MG_FD_204931 | JGI IMG/M metagenome (GOLD analysis project Ga0316192, IMG submission 204931) | Coastal sediment microbial communities from Maine, United States - Merrow Island worm burrow | ecosystem: Environmental > Aquatic > Marine > Coastal > Sediment | place: USA: Maine...
GCCACCGCCCAGTACATCAGCGAACTGGCCCGTGCACAGGGCATTCACACCACCCGTATCGCACACGGTGTACCGATGGGTGGCGAGCTGGAATACATCGACAGTGGCACGCTTGCACACGCCTTCTCCGGACGCCGTGATTTCTAGCGTGATAGCCCATTTTAAGCAGCGCGCGTAACCCATTGAAGTAAAAGATAACGAACGTGCCATGATCGGCATGATTTCGACGGAATTCTGGCAGGGTGCAGAAGGCAAAAAAAGGTGTAAACTTTTTCCCGGAACCCGCGCTCTAAGTCGATAGTACGCACAGGATTGAACGTCGCAAATGGACATCAGCAGATCGCCGGCAACGCATTTATTGCAGTCGTCGCCGGTATCAGTCAGGAACACCAGACAGCCTGCTTCGATCGAAGTAGTCGAGCCCGTGGAAAAAATCACTCCGCGGCAACGGACTCGTGAGTCTTTTGAACGGGTTGTCCAGGGCGAGCTGTTGCAGAAAGAGCGTACGTCCTATCAGTCGACGCGCGGTTTTATCAATGAACGCAATGTGGGGCAGGCCCGGCCCGCTGCCGGGCAGCGAGAGCCAGGGAGTCAATCCCACGCCGCCATCTTCCAGTATCTGAATAATACACGCCCGGAAGCGATCTCTGATCTTACCCAGGGCAAATCAGTCAATTTCTTTGTTTAGTCTTTTGTAGTTAGAGCCATTTCTGCTCCGCGTTCTGTTAACGGGACAGCAGTGAATATAATTGCTTAATTATATTCTGGAGTAGGAAAACTAAAATCAGTTTGAATCCAGCTGATGTCACTGTAAATGTAGCAGGCTCGGGTGGTGGTGGCACCGGCAGTGGTACTGCCGATTACACCTTTTACATTGGCAACGGTCTTGTCAACATTACGGCCAGTCCAGACACAGGTAATGGTGCAACAACTATTAATGTCTGGGGATACGGTGATGTGGCAGGTGAGAACACCACGTTCCCTGGCCCTGCCATTGATACTGTCGAAGGGACAACCGGCAGCCGCAGGTCGTTCACACTGCATAACATTGATGGCTTTGCAGTGCCGAACCCGAGGAGTGTGACGAGTCTGGAAGTGTCTCCCGGGCAAACCAAGGATGTCATGGTGACACTGCCAAACAGTAGCGGCACCTGGTATCCGGAAGTCAGCTACGGGGATCTGCGTAACAACAACACCTACAGTAATGGGACTGTCTATACGCAGCTGGATTTCCAGGAAACGCTGTCCGGCACAGAAAGCCCCCCATCCTGATGGTGGGGACCTTCTCGTGTTCAGTACGCAGACAGCGTTTTGCGGAAACCTGACCGTGGGTTATCCAGTTGCCGTAAAAAAAAGAACCCCGCCGAAGCGGGGTTCTTTGTATCGGTTTATCCGATAAGGTCTTGCTTAGGCGGTAACGTTGGCCGCCTGGAGACCCTTAGGGCCTTTTTCTACCTCATAGGTGACCGGCTGACCTTCGGCCAGAGTTTTGAAACCCGAGCCCTGAATCGCATTAAAATGCACGAATACGTCATCGCCGCCATCGTCCTGAGAAATAAAACCAAAACCTTTGGCTTCGTTAAACCACTTTACAGTACCTGTAGCCATATCACTTTTCACCTAAATAAATTAAACAAGTTGCGTACAGGTAATGAAACAAGGAATTCATGGGGGTAACACGGAGGCAACAACCAAGACTGCCAATAACAAAATCTGTAGCAGCATGCACTATAGGAGCATTTTTCCGATTTTTCAAGAAATATAATTTATATTTCAGGCAGATAAAGCAAGAGCTTATGGAGTCTTCGGCTTTTATCAGGTATTTGGCGGAATATTGGGTCTGGATAAAAAAATGGCGGCCCGAAAGCCGCCATTTGGATATATGTAGATTAAGTATTAGTGATGCTTGCGTTTATGTTTGTTCTTGGCATGGCCCGGCGGGGTACGATGCCCATATGCATGACCTGGAGGTCCATTGTGGCGGTGTGAGTCCTCCACATAAATAACCGTTTTTTCCTGCTTGCTATCATTATCTTTGGTTGCAACCGCAGTGCCAACTGCGGCACCCAACGCGCCGCCGACAATAGCGCCCTCGCGGCCTCCAACTTCAGAGCCAACGGCTGCACCAACACCACCACCGATTGCGCCGCCTAATACGGCATCAGTATCAACTGCAAGTGCAGGCATACTGGCAAGTAATGAAAAGGAAAGTACTATTGTGCAGGATCGTTTCATGACGGTGCGCCTTTTATGGTCTTGTGAGGTTTATCGGTTCGCCTGATCCGTATTTCGACCATATTTAATGGCACCTGAGCCGGGCTTCAGAAAACTGTGATCTGCGTCACATTTTTCCAGGCGGCGTGTACCTGAGCATTGCAAACCGAAACAGCTGTTCTCATTAGCACAACCAGATTGATCCCGGCCCTGCGGCGCGCTACTCTTGTACAAGATCAGTCGCTCAGTAACAGGAGGCTCCATGACCGATTGCCTGTTCTGCAAAATGGTGTCGGGCGAGATTACACCGGACACGATCTATGAAGATGATGATGTGCTGGCATTTCGCGATATCAATCCGCAGGCGCCGGTGCACGCACTGGTGATTCCCAAACAGCATGTGTCCACCATCAATGACCTGGACGCTGACAGTGCGGTGCTGGTCGGGAAGATGATGATGGCCGCGGCCAGGATTGCGCAGCAGGAGGGGTTCGCAGAGCAGGGCTATCGTACCATCATGAACTGCAACGCCCACGGCGGACAGACAGTATTTCATATCCATCTGCATTTACTGGGCGGCCGGGTCATGGGCTGGCCGCCGGGGTAACGATGGCCCACCAGCTATCGCGCTGGCGGGTTACTCATGGCGGTCACCAGCTGCTCATAGTTCCTGAACCTGTGCTCGTTAATCATCCCGCTGCGCACCGCATCCTGTACCGTACAGCCCGGTTCGCTGATGTGCCGGCAGTTATGGAAGCGGCAGGTACCCAGATAAGGTTCGAACTCCCTGAAGCCCTTCGCCAGTTCATCCACCGGCACCTGGCACAGGGTGAAGTCGCGCACGCCTGGTGAATCGATCAGGTCGCCCCCGTCGGGCAAATGGTAGAGCATGGTTGCCGTGGTGGTGTGGCGCCCCAGCCCGGTTACCTGGGACAGTGCTCCGATGCGTATATCAAGGTCTGGAAGCAGCGCCTGCACCAGTGACGATTTGCCGACCCCTGACTGGCCTACCAGGATGCTGGTGTGTGATTTGAGTTGCCGGTGCAGTTCCTTCAGGCCGTCGGTGGTACGGGTACTGGTAAACAGCTGTGTATAGCCGATGTCCCGGTAGATGCCCAGGCGCTGTTCCAGTTTGTGACGGCTTTCATCGTCCAGTGTATCGGACTTGTTCACTACGATAACCGGGGTCGCATCCATCAGTTCTGCGGCTACCAGGTAGCGGTCCAGCATGCCGTACTCAAAACTGGGCCGGGTCGCAATGACCACTACGATCTGGTCAAGGTTGGCCGCGACCGGACGCACCCGGTTATTATGGTCAGGGCGCGCCAGCGTGGTTTCGCGCTCGAGTACCTGGGTGATCACACCTTCACGTGGGTTGCTGGCCTGCCAGAGTATCCGGTCACCGCATACGGTGCGGGGCAGGTTTTTACGCGTCGCGCAGCGATACACTTCACCTTGCTGGCCTTCCACCAGGCTGACCTGGCCAAAATGAGCGAGCACCAGACCGGGCTGGCCTTGCGGTTTGCCGGGTTGTCTGGTGGCAGGGGATCGTGCATGGCGGCGGCGGGCTCCCACGAGGACCAGTTAGTTCAGACGTCGCCGGGGGCTAGCGCGTCGATTCTGGCCGCGCAGATGAAGTCGTTCTCTGACAGACCGCCTACCGAGTGGGTGCTGTAATGGACAACGCAGCGGTTGTATCCGACTTCGAGATCGGGGTGGTGATCCTGGTGGTGAGCGACCCAGGCCAGTGCGTTGACGAAGGCGATGGTCTGGTAATAGTTCTTGAACCGGAAACTGCGATGGATCATCCGGCCATCTTCGCTGAGCGACCAGTCAGCGTGGATTTTCGTTATCAGCGTCTGTACCGCACCGCTGTCCAGCTGACTGGTTTCGCGCTGGCAGTGCCGGTCAGTCAGCCTGGCGTCACTCGTCATGCTATTTCGCGAAATGGTAGAACGACTGATCCAGGTAGTCCGCTACACTGCTGGCATCTTCGTCGAACCATTGTGCACCCACGTTAAGCTGGCAGCGCTTGACCTGCTTGTCCAGCGCTGCACGGCTGTCAATAAAACGGTCCTTGCGTGTGTAGACTTCGTTGCCATGACACTTGGTGCAGTTTTCATCGTGCAGTTTTTTACCCTTGCCGGCGTCCGCCAGAACAGAAGGACTGGCGCCGAACAGGATAAGAAGCAATACAAGTTGTTTCATTATAATGTCTCCCCTTCACTCGAGTGGTGCTTACTTAAGCACATTTTTACGGTGTTGTCGGGTTACGCTACGCTAACCCGACCTACAGAGCAAAGATAGTCTCAGCTCTAACCAAGCGCTATCCCTATCACCCCATCTTAGTGGATAAATGCGCGACCCGCACGGGTGCGGGCGGATGTGAGTCGTAGAATGCTGAATACAGCGGGTCAGGCGTCAGCGTGCTGGCATTTTCCTTGTACATTTTTACCAGCGCCCGGATCAGGTCAGCCGCACTGGCCTGACGGGCGGCATAATCATCAGCCTCGAATTCGTGTTTGCGAGAGAACCAGGAAGACAGTGGCTGCATAAACACCGTAAATACCGGCGACACCATCAGGAATAGCAGCAAGGCCAGGTGGTTTGATGCCTGCTGCACGCCGAGACCCTGGTAGAACCAGTCCTGTTCGATCAGCCAGCCCAGCAGCGCCAGTCCCGCGAGGCTCATCAGCATCATGGTAATAATGCGCTTCTGCACATGTTTGCGTTTGAAATGCCCCAGTTCGTGTGCCAGCACTGCTTCGATTTCATCCGCTTCGAGCGTTTTCAGCAGGGTGTCGAAAAATACAATGCGCTTGTTCTGGCCCAGACCGGTGAAGTAGGCGTTACCGTGCCCCGAACGGCGCGAGCCGTCCATGACGTAGATGCCCTTGCTTTTGAAACCGCAGCGGTCCAGCAAGGACTGGATACGCTGTTGCAGGCCTTCGTCATCCAGCAGCGTGAACTTGTTGAACAGCGGAGCGATTACTGCCGGATAGGCCCACAGCATGGCGAGGCTGAAGCCTGCCCACAGCAGCCACAGGTAGAACCACCACAGCGGCCCGGATTCCTGCATCAGCCACAGCGCAGCCCAGGCCAATGGCACACCCAGAACCAGCATCAGTAGCGTCTGTTTCAGCATGTCGCCGAAAAACACAGCGGGCGTGGTTTTGTTAAAACCGAAACGTTCTTCTGTGACAAAGGTGTGATACAGCGAGAAGGGCAAGCCGAGAAATGCCATGATCAAAAAGGCGCTGATCAGCATGCTGACTCCGGTCGGGATCGCAGTCCAGCCCAGTTGCTGCCAGCTGCTGTCCAGCCATTGCAGTCCACCACCCAGTGTCCAGGCAACCAGCAGCAGGCTGTCGTAAACGAGTTCCAGCCGACCCTGGCGGGTATTGGCGAGAGTATAGTCGGCTGCTTTCTGATGTGCGTCCAGCTGGATGTTATCGGCGAAGGCGTCGGGTACGCGGGCGCGGTTGGCGCTGACGTTGCGAATCTGGCGTTGTGCCAGCCACAGCTTCAGAATCACAGAGGCGCCCAGTGCAAGCAGGAAAATCCACGAGAAGTTGTTCATAACTAAAAAATAATGGCGTTTGTGTGAGTCGTATCAGGGTAGCCTTTGCTACAATGCAACACAACCATAAGGAGCATCGGGAATGTCAGACAAAAAAACCAACCTCATCTGGATTGACCTGGAAATGACCGGCCTGGATACCTTTCAGGATGAGATTATCGAGATCGCGACCCTGGTGACCGACTCACAGCTGAATGTGATAGCCGAGGGCCCGATGCTGGCCATTCACCAGCCTGATGAACTGCTTGCGGCGATGGATGAATGGAATACCCGGCAGCACGGCAAGTCCGGTCTGACGCAGCGCGTGAAGGACAGTACGCTGACAGTGCAGGATGCAGAGCGTATGACGCTGGAGTTTCTGGCCGAACACGTTAACGCCGGTGCCTCGCCCATGTGCGGGAACTCCATCTGCCAGGACCGGCGTTTCATGGCGCGCCTGATGCCGGCTCTGGAAGAGTTTTTTCATTACCGCAACCTGGATGTCAGCACCCTCAAGGAACTGGGTAAACGCTGGGCGCCCAAAGTGATGGCCGGCTACAAAAAGGAACCGACCCATCTCGCCATGAACGATATCAAGGATTCCATCGCCGAACTGCAATACTACCGCGAGCACCTGTTCAAGCCGTTCCCTGAATGAGGGCAGACAACCCGGCGTACGGCGCACTGCTGGTGAGCTGCGCCGCGCTGATGTTTGCCTCAATGGGCGTGCTGGTACGGTTTGCATCCGGCGAGTTACCCAATGAGACGGTGGTCTTTTTTCGTAACCTGTTCGGTTTGATGGTGCTGTTGCCACTGGTATGGCGGCGGGGTGTCAGCCACTCGCTGAAAACCGCATACCCGTTACTGCACCTGTTGCGCAGCCTGTGCGGTCTCGCAGCGATGTACTGCTTTTTCTATGCGCTGGCCAATATGCCGCTGGCGAGCGCCGTACTGCTTAACTTTACGGCACCCCTGTTTATTCCATTTATCGCCATGATCTGGTTAAAGGAGCCGGTTGGCTCACGCGTGGCTGCTGCGATCCTTGTCGGTTTTGCAGGCGTATTGTTTGTACTCAAACCGGGCAGTGGCCTGTATTCACAGGTGGCGCTGATCGGTCTGGCGTCGGGTGCATTTGCGGCTGTTGCCATGGTGAGTCTGCGGCGTTTGTCACGTACCGAACCACCGTTCCGTGTGGTGGTGTTTTATGGCATCACCTGTACCAGCCTTTCTTCCATTCCCATGTTGTGGAGCTGGCAGACACCGGGTATCCAGGCGCTGATGCAGCTGGCCGGTGCCGGTACCTTTGCGACAGCCGGTCAGTACCTGTTGTCAAAGGGGTATGCTTATGCGCCCGCAGCACAGATAGGACCCTTTACCTATACATCCGTTGTTTTCGCCGCGGGCTACGGCTGGTTCTTCTGGCAGGAAATGCCCGACGGGTTGTCGGCCACCGGCACGTTGTTGATTATCATTGCCGGTGCACTGGCGATGCGGCAGAGAAAAGTGCCGATGGTTGCCTGACGTACCTCCACCAAACACATTGGCTTTCACGGTCAGTCATATTCGCTGTCCTTCGAGTTGATCCTTGAGAACACGGTTCTCATTGATGAGATAATAGATGGCCACCTGTTGGTGGCGGTTAAGCCAGTCGGCCGGGCAATTACGAGGAGGTGGAAGGGTTGTATGACATCGGTCATTGCTTGGGCTGATTATCCGTAATATTGTCTGATGACAGTATCATACGGCTCGTCTGGGTGTAAAATGGCAGTAGCGATTGCCTGTCGCCGTTGTTAGTAACGGCGAAACGTGACGCTATCGGTATCGGATACCGGTGTTATTTAAGCAGACAGCTTAACCCCGTGTCCGAAATCATGGGTAAGGATGATCAGTATCGAGGAACTGTCACTTGAGTGATAAAGTTGGTAAAGGAAGCATTGTAGAAACTTATGAAGGTGCAAGGCGTCTCGGCGTTTTTAAACAAAACAAGCACGTTTTGATTATTGACGACCAATCCACGGGTAGAGCTATCCTTGAACAAGTCATTCTACAGATTGCAGATAATATAAAAGTTACTGCCTTTGATGCACCTCAAAAGGCACTAGTGTGGTTAGACAGCAATGCCCCCGATTTGATTGTGACTGACTATAGAATGCCTGAGATGAATGGTATTGAATTCATAAGACACGTACGGCAAAAAGAACACTGTCAAAATATCCCTATAGTGATGATAACCGTCGTCAGTGAAAAAGAAGTCCGTTACGAAGCATTGGACGCCGGCGCTACGGCCTTTTTGACGCGCCCTATTGATCAAATTGAATGTCGAACCAGCTGCCGAAACTTGCTGCAACTGCATGAGCAACATTTAATCATTCAGGACCGGGCTGACTGGCTGGCCCGCCAGGTTGAAATTGCCACTGAGCAAATAGTATTGCGTGAGAAAGAAGCCATTATTCGTCTTGCCAAAGCCGGCGAATATCGTGACGAAGGCACGGGAAATCATGTTATCCGAATGGCTAAATATTCCAGACTGATTGCTGAAGCCACGGGTAAATTTAGCGATCAGGAATGTCAGGATATTGAATATGCTGCGCCCATGCATGACATCGGCAAGATAGGGATTCCGGACAATGTGTTACTTAAACCCGGAAAACTGGATCCGGACGAATGGATAATAATGCAAAGTCATGCCAGCATCGGTCATTCAATTTTATCCGATAGCCTGTCAAAATATATGCAACTTGGCGCCATCATTGCATTGAGTCATCATGAGCGATTTGATGGTAACGGTTATCCTGATGGCTTGAGAGGCAGTGATATCCCATTGGTTGCCAGAGTGGTTGCAGTTGCAGATGTTTACGATGCTTTGGTTTCAGTTCGCCCTTATAAGCGGGCCTGGCCTGACAGTGAAGCACTGGATTATATTCAGCAACAAGCTGGCACGCACTTTGACCCGTTATGCACCCAGGCATTTTTTGAAGTTATAGAACCCATAAAGCAGATTCAGTCTGATTACTCAGATGACCTTGATAGCCTGCCGGAATAAAGGTCAAATATGCTTGAAATGTTAATTCACAAGCTCTCCTGGTATACAAAACTAAAACAGCGTTTAGCTCAAACCAGCGACTCCGAGCCAGAACAAGCTATTAAAATACGTTTGACAGTAAGTATAGCCATCCTTATTTATTTTTGTTTTCCATGGCGTGAAGGTGAAACATTTGTCGAGATAATTCAGAGCTTACCGAGCTTAATTGCACTTGGTTATTTCTTTGGCTCAATAGCAATTATCACAGCTATTCTTATCAGCCCCAAACCCTCGCCAATCCGTAAAATATCGGGGATAGTGCTGGATTTGGCCTCGCTTTCAATTTTAATGACTTATGCTGGAGGTGAAAGCATATTCCTCTATGTATTTTATTTATGGGTCATACTGGGTAATGGTTTCAGGTACGGACTAAAATATCTTTATATTTCCTTGCTTGTGGGTCTTGCCGGCTTTTCCATAGCCATTTCCTGGGCTGAATACTGGCAGGATATTCAGCCTATAGCTCTAAGCTTGCTTATCTTGATGGTGGCTGTCCCGCTTTATACCGCCTTCTTGATCAAAAATCTCCATGCAGCCATTGCCAGCGCCAAATCCGCCAATGAAGCTAAAAGCCGGTTCTTGGCCAATATGTCGCATGAGCTGCGAACACCGCTAAATGGTGTTATCGGCATTGCAGCTTTATTAGGTGAAACCAGGCTCAGTCTGCATCAGCGCGAGTATGTAGATATCATGAACAGTTCAGCTAATACCTTATTGGGATTGATTGAGAAAGTTCTGGATATTTCAAAAATTGAGGCGGGAAAAATAAATATCGCCCATGAATCATTTGATTTGCATCAAATCATTAACAGAATCATCCAGATGAAAATTCCAATGGGCAAGGCAAAAGGCATTTCTGTTTCTTGTTACATTGATGCTGCAACTCCTTTTTATATCGAGGGCGATCCCCAGCATTTACGTCAGGTGTTGATTAATCTGATTGGCAATGCTATCAAATTTACCGATAAGGGATCAGTCAAGCTATGTGTTTTTCCTGTCGTTAACAATGATTCGGGTCAGCCAAGGATTCGCTTTGAAATACAGGATACCGGCATTGGTATTCCAGAAGCATCACTAGCAACTATTTTTGATGACTTCACCCAGGTTGAGTCAGAACCAGGTAGCACAGTTGGTGGGACAGGTCTGGGTACTACTATTTCCAAAGAACTGGTTGAACTAATGGGAGGCGAGATCGGGGTAGAAAGCAAAATAGGGCGCGGTACCACGTTCTGGTTTGAGCTGCCATTTATAGCGATTTCTGATGGCAGTTCAAAATTATCCAATTATCATTTATTGCTGCTCACAACCGAAGAAACAGCATCTATTATTAGTCCAGCGCTTAATGCATGGGATGTAAATTATGACTGGGTTTCTTCATCAGCAAAGGCGTTTTCATGGCTGATACAAGCAGTAGAAAATACTGATGACTACACGATCTTGATTGTCGACCAATCTTGCATGCTGGATATTGATCCGGTGCAATACGCCCGAATGATTAAAGCGGAAAACATGTTGGAGAACTTGTCCCTGGTACTCATTAACACGCCAGAATCTAATCGTCATGATGAACTAATACTCGAAAATTATATTTCGACAATTCCGGATCCAAATGATCAGCGATTACTGTTTAATGCCATTCATGCTGCACAAAGCTTCAGTTTTAATGACGATAAAATAGTGGCGCTTGCCGAACATTATGCCAAACAACTACACGCAAGATCATTAAACATACTTATTGCAGAGGATAATCGTGTTAATCAACAGGTTCTGGAAGGCATTCTCAGGCATGCCGGCCACAAAACGCTCATCACAGATACAGGTGAAAAAGCGCTTGATACTCTAAATGCAAAAATGGATTCAATTGACATGCTGATCCTTGATATGAATATGCCCGGGATGTCGGGTATTGAGGTAGTACAAGCCCTCCGGTATATGGATACGGCCAGTAAAGTTCCTGTGATCATGTTAACTGCTGACGCCACTCCTGAAGCCAAAAAACGGTGTTTCAGTGCCGGGGCAGATGCATTTTTAACCAAGCCACTTGACTCCAGGGCCTTGCTGGAAAAAATCGCACATTTGGCAAAAATAAAGGCCGATGATAAAAAACAGGCCTCTGCAGAGAACGTACGTTCTGCTTCATCATCCTTGTGGATAGATCCAACCGTAATCAATGAATTGTGCATGCTCGGTGGTGGTCAGCAATTTATCCAGACTCTCATTGATGGTTTCAAGCAGGATGGTAAAAAACATATTGAAGCCTTAAAACAGGCTGCTAACGATGACTACCCTGGTTATCGTGAAAGTTTGCACGCATTAAAAGGCTCCGCAACAGAATTAGGTGCAAGCAAACTCGCTAAATATTGCCTTCAGGGAGAAGATCTAAAGCCATACGACACTGGTACAACGGTGATGACCAGCTTGTGTGAAGATATCAAGGCGGCTTTCATGCAAACCGTATCCACGCTTCAAGACACCATTATCTATAATCTAAAACCAGACCAAAATAATATGAGTGATACCTAGTCCAATGATTTTGCTGTTTGTCTTTTGACCAGTCGGTTCATCATTCTTAAATCTTTGGCTCTAAGATTAAGTGCTGCATCAACCCACACTTTGGTAATACCAAGCAATTCCTGGTAGTTGATTGGGTTGCAAATATCTTTTACTTTGGCCATCGCTTTATAACTATTTGGCATTCTGTTTGCGGTTTTAATATGTCTGTACAGTGCAAGCTCACCCTCACCCTTTTCTGCCAAAATATCTACGATACCCATGTCGTATAAGTCTTCTGCGGTATATAGCCTGCCTGACAAGATCATTTTTTCTGCCGTTGCCGCACCAACTTTTCGTGATAGCAGTGAATAAGCCCCCATGCCTGGAAATAAATTAAAAAGCACTTCCGGCAAACCCATTTTCACACCACGTTCAGCAATAATAATATTGCTCGATAATGCAGCTTCAAATCCTCCCCCCAGGGCATCACCTTTGACTAAGGCTATAGTTGTTGCCTCAACATTTAAATGTTGCATATTTTCATATAAAACATCGATACAACTAACTGCATATTCCAACAATCCATCACGATCACGTTTCTGAATCAGTGATGAAAACAAGTTTAAATCACCACCAAGATTAAACACGTCATCGACGTCTGAACCCAAAACAATAAAATCATACTTTTCATTGTTAGTTAAACGCATCTCATCTCGGACACTCTTAAAATATGACTTTATGTCATTCAGTAATGATGGCGTAAAACACGACCTCGGTGCTCCCTTCATCAAAAACCAGCCAATCTTGTATTTGGCATCATAGTGCGTTTTTAACTGTGAATACTGTTCATCAGTATTACCATAAGCGGTATATGCTTCGTTCAATTGGATTGCGGCGCTCATTTAACTCTCCTGAAACGATGTTCTGGCATAAAGTACTCAACAGTAAAAGTGACTGAATTTCGTCACCTTTAATCCATGATTTGACATCTGCATGAACTGTGCCGCAATTGAATATTTAGTAAGGTTGCCGGGTCGAGACACGTCTTGAGCCCGGGCCAGTCAGGCGGCGAAATCGCTCAGACGGACCGGTTGCTGTTTTGCGCCCCAGTTGCCGGGTCGGGCTTCGAATACACCGGCACAGGGTGTTCCACAGGCAGTGCATTTCCCGTCTGCGGTCAGATTCCAGTCGCTCAGTACATACCAGTCACGGCCGATCAGCAGTTCACCGCACTGGTGACACCAGGTGCTATCACCGGCCGCATTATGGACATTGCCGGTGTAGGCATAGCGAACGCCGTTGTTTATGGCGATTTCACGGGCGCGGACAAGAGTTTCTTTGGGCGTGGACGGAACATCCTGCATTTTCCAGTCCGGATGAAACGCCGAGAAATGCATGGGCACGTCCGGCCCCAGTTTTTCCACCACCCACGCGGTCATTTCGTTGAGTTCTTTTTCCGAATCGTTTTTCCCGGGGATCAGCAGTGTGGTCAGTTCCAGCCAGACATCGGTTTCGTGCTTGATATATTCCAGTGTTTCCAGCACCGGTGCCAGGTGCGAGCCGGTAATCTTGTGGTAGAAGTCTTCAGTAAAGGCCTTGAGATCAACATTGGCGGCGTCCATGTGGCGGTAAAACTCCACGCGTGGTTCCGGGCACACATAACCGGCAGTGACGGCAACGGACTTGATGCCCTTTTCGTGACAGGCCTGGGCTACATCAACGGCGTATTCGTGAAATATCACAGGATCGTTGTAGGTATAGGCCACACTGCGGCAGTCGAGCTGTTGCGCGGCACGCGCAATGAGTTCCGGCGAGGCCGCGTCGGTCAGCGTGTGAATTTCCCGTGACTTGCTGATATCCCAGTTCTGACAGAATTTGCAGGCCAGGTTGCAGCCTGCCGTGCCGAACGACAACACCGGCGTGCCGGGCAGGAAATGGTTTAGTGGTTTCTTTTCGATGGGGTCAATGCAGTAGCCGCTGGAACGGCCATAGGTGGTGAGTACAATCTCGTCGCCCAGGTTTTCCCGTACAAAACATAGTCCGCGCTGACCGGCGTGAAGTTTGCAGAAGCGGGGACAGAGATCGCACTGTATACGCCCGTCCTCCAGCTTGTGCCAGTATTTGGTGCTGACGGTGTATTGATCGGGTTTGTTCATTGCTGCATGCTCAGTATTCGGTCCATTCTTACCTAATTGATTATAGACCAGTATTTTGCAGTTACCCTGATGCGCATCAAATACAAACGACAACAAAACTGTAATGTTATTTAAGCATGCTATGAAGGGTCGTATTGATCGGCGCTCATATTGTCCTATTATTGCAACAGACAGCTTAAAGGTACGGTAATCGGATAGGGTGCAGGCACATCCTTGAATCACGCGTAACAAGAGAATAATTACTATGGCCTATAAAGACATGACATCACGGCCGGATTTTACCCGGCATGGCCGGGGCACCGGTGCATTGCGGACCAGGCGGCCCATCTATGTTGATTACCTCCCTCCCTGCAATAACGCCTGCCCGGCCGGCGAGAATATTCAGGCCTGGCTGGCCCTTGCCCAGGCGGGCGATTATAAAGCGGCCTGGCAAAGCCTGATCGATAACAATCCGCTGCCCTCTGTGCACGGCCGGGTCTGCTACCACCCTTGTGAAAGCGCCTGTAACCGCAACTTTACCGACAGCACGGTCAGCATCCACGCACTGGAACGCTTTCTCGGGGACCTGGCGCTGGAACAGGATTGGAAACCCGAGTTCGCAGCCAGGCCGGGCGGCGGCCGGGTGCTGGTCATCGGCGCCGGGCCCAGCGGCCTTTCTGCCGCCTATCACCTGACCCGCATGGGGCATGACGTGGAAATCCGCGATGCGGGCCCCGTGGCAGGGGGCATGATCCATTTCGGCATCCCGGCCTACCGCATGCCGAGGAAAGAGCTCAACGCCGAGATCCGGCGTATCGAGGAGATGGGCGTCAGGATCACCCTGAACCACCGGGTGGAAAACGTGCTCGAGGAAAAGCAGGCGGGTAATTTCGATGCAGTGTTTATAGCTATTGGCGCGCATATCAGCAAGAAGATCGACATACCGGCGCGGGAAGCCGGCAAGATCCTCGACGCGGTCAGCTTCCTGCGCCAGACCAAAAGCGGTGACCCACCGAAACTCGGGCGACGTGTCGCCATCTATGGCGGCGGTAATACTGCCATGGATGCCGCCCGCACCGCCAAACGTCTGGGCGCCGATGAAGCCATGATTATCTACCGGCGGGACCGGGCCAGCATGCCGGCGCACGATTTCGAGGCCGACGAGGCGCTGGAAGAAGGGGTCAAGATCAAGTGGTTGCGTACCATCAAGGAAATCGATCAGACCCGTTTCCAGGTAGAGGTCATGGAACTGGACGAGAACGGCCGGCCGCAGCCTACCGGCGAGATCGAGGAACTGGAAGCGGATGCACTGATACTCGCGGTTGGCCAGGACGCGGATACAGGATTTCTCAAGGGCATCCCCGGTATCGAGTTCAACCCGGACGGCACGGTCATCGTCGGTGAAGACATGATGACGGGCTCAGCCGGCATTTTCGCGGGTGGAGACATGGTACCCAGCGAGCGTTCGGTAACGATTGCGACCGGCCACGGCAAGAAAGCGGCCCGTTACATCGACGGCCACCTGCGCGGCGAGTCCTGGCAGCCCGCGGAAAAACATCCGGTGGTCGGTTATGAGCGTCTGCATCTCTGGTATCGCACCGATGCCCCGCAGCAGGACCAGCCCGAACTGCCGCTGGCTGACCGCCTGCATGGTTTCGACGAAATACTCCAGGGTCTGTCGGCACACGAGGCCTGTTTTGAGGCGCAACGCTGCCTTTCCTGCGGTAACTGTTTCGAATGCGACGGTTGCTATGCGTCATGCCCGGAAGGTGCTGTCATCAAACTCGGCCCCGGCAAGCGCTATCGCTTCGATTACGATCGCTGTACCGGCTGTGCCGTCTGCTTCGAGCAGTGCCCATGCCACGCCATCGAGATGATTCCCGAAGCGCATGCACTGAAGAAAAAGGTACTGTCGGTGGATGAAGATACGGATACGGACATGCACATGGCGCAGGCAGAATTCAGCGGAGTCCAGCCATCATGAAACAACACAACATGGTCACCATCGATGGCAACGAGGCCGTAGCGCATATCGCCTACTATGTCAGCGAGGTCTGTTCCATCTATCCCATCACCCCCGCGTCACCGATGGCGGAACATACTGACGTCTGGTCTGCCGGCAGTAAACCTAACCTGTGGGGACAGATACCCGACGTGATTGAAATGCAAAGCGAGGGAGGCGCTGCCGGCACAGCCCATGGTGCACTGCAGACCGGTGCGCTGACTACCACCTTTACCTCGTCGCAGGGCCTGTTGCTGATGCTGCCCAATATGTACAAGATCGCCGGCGAACTGACCTCCACGGTCTTCCACGTCGCATCCCGTTCGCTGGCGGCGCAGGCCCTGTCGATCTTCGGTGACCACCAGGACGTCATGGCGGCACGCACCACAGGTTTCGCGATGCTGTCCTCTGCCTCGGTGCAGGAGGCGCATGACATGGCGCTGATCTGCCATGCAGCGACCTTGCAGGCGCGGGTGCCTTTCCTGCATTTTTTCGACGGCTTCCGTACCTCCCACGAAGTCAACAAGATAAGTCTTGTGTCGGATGAGCAGATTGCAAGCATGATCGACGAGGAGCTGGTGATCGCCCACCGCCAGCGCAGCTTGAACCCGGACCATCCTTTCATCCGCGGCACCGCCCAGAATCCCGACGTGTATTTCCAGGGCCGCGAAAGTGTCAACATCTTCTACGACCGGGTTGCGGAGATCGTTGTAGAGAAAATGCTGCAGTTTGGCGAACTCACCGGCCGCCGCTATCAGCCTTACGAATACCACGGGGACCCGCAAGCCGAACATGTCATCGTCATCATGGGTTCCGGCAGCGAGACCGTCAGGGAAACCATCAGGGTGCTGAATGCACAGGGCAGCAGGCTGGGCATGGTGCAGGTGCGGCTGTTCCGCCCCTTCGCGGCAGACAGGCTGGTAAGCATCATTCCGGCATCAACGGCTTCCATTGCCGTGCTGGACCGCACCAAGGAGAGCGGCGCCGGCGGAGAGCCACTCTACCAGAATATCGTTACCGCGCTGATCGAATCATTGAATCGGGGTGGCATCGAGCGGCTGCCGCGCGTCATCGGTGGCCGCTATGGTCTGTCCTCCAAGGAATTCACACCGGCCATGGTCAAGGCCGTCTATGCTGAGCTCGCGCAGGCCGAGCCCAGGAACCATTTCACCATCGGTATCAATGATGATGTGACGCATACCAGCCTGGACTTCGACCCGGCTTTTGACATCGAATCCGGCGCTGTGACCCGGGCGCTGTTCTACGGTCTGGGATCAGACGGCACAGTGGGTGCCAACAAGAACAGCATTAAGATCATCGGCGAGAATACGGACCTGCATGCGCAAGGTTACTTCGTTTATGACTCGCGCAAATCGGGGTCGATTACCATCTCGCATCTGCGCTTCGGGCCCGAGCCTATACGCGCCCCTTATCTGGTGCAGTCTGCCAACTTTATCGCCTGCCATAAGTTCGATTTCGTGTACAAGATCGAGGTGCTCAGGGATGCGGCCGATGCTGCAGTATTCCTGCTCAACAGCCCTTACACGGCCGACCGGATATGGGAGCACCTGCCGCGTCCCATGCAGCAGACCATTATCGACCGCCGCATCAGTCTGCACGTTATTGATGCCACGGCCGTCGCTCGCGAAGCCGGAATGGGCCAGCGTATCAATACCGTGATGCAGACCTGCTTTTTCGCCCTGTCGGGCATACTGCCACGCGACCAGGCCATCGCACAGATCAAGCAGGCCATCGAGAAGAGCTACTCCAGCAAAGGCAGCGCCATTGTCGAGATGAATTTCAGGGCAGTCGACAGTGCACTGGATCATCTGCACCAGGTCAGCATTCCCGATCGGGCCAGCAGTCACAGGGAACTGGATGCCGTCGTTCCGGACAATGCACCGGATTTTGTGCGCGATGTCACTGCCGTGATGCTGCGGGGGGAGGGCGACAGCCTGCCTGTCAGTAAACTGCCGGTGGATGGCACTTACCCGAGCGGCACGACCCAGTGGGAGAAGCGCAATATTGCCGATTCCGTACCCGCGTGGGAAGCGGAGCTCTGTATCCAGTGCGGTAACTGCAGTTTTGTCTGTCCGCACAGTGTTATCCGTTCCAAGTTTTACCATGAGAAGGAGTTGCATAAAGCGCCGCAGTCCTTCCCTTCCGCGCCGATCAGCGCACGTGGATTCCCGGAGACCCGCTTTACCCTGCAGATCTCTCTTGAAGACTGCACCGGCTGCGGCCTGTGCGTCGAATCCTGCCCGGCGCACGACCCGAAAGACGACGAGAGAAAGGCTATCAACATGAAGCCGAAAGCAGCACTGCTCGAGCAGGGCCGGCGGAATGTTGAATTCTTTGCGCAGTTGCCGGTCAACCGTCGTTCCCGGGTGGACTTCTCCTCGGTGCGCGGCGCGCAGTTCCTGGAGCCCCTGTTCGAGTTCTCCGGCGCCTGCGCCGGCTGTGGTGAAACACCCTATATCAAGCTGCTGTCGCAGTTGTTCGGTCCCCGCCTGCTGGTGGCAAATGCCACCGGCTGCTCGTCTATCTATAGTGGCAACCTGCCGACCACGCCCTGGACATACAATCAGGAGGGTCAGGGACCGGCCTGGTCCAATTCACTGTTCGAGGACAATGCCGAGTTCGGTCTTGGCATGCGCATCAGCGCCGACTACCACAACCACGTGGCCCGGCAGCTGTTACAGGAACTGGCGCCGCAGCTCGGCGAGGAACTGGTGACGGCCACGATCCACGCGGAACAGGCTGAGGGCGCACAGATCCGCGCCCAGCGTGCCCGGGTCATCGAGTTGAAAGCAAAGCTGGAGGCCATGGATGACAGCCGGGCGCGCAACCTGCTGTCTATCATTGACCATCTGGTGCGCCGTAGCGTGTGGCTGGTGGGTGGTGACGGTTGGGCTTATGACATCGGCTCAGGCGGTCTTGACCACGCGCTTTCCAGCGGTCGCAATATCAACGTGCTGGTGCTCGACACGGAGGTCTATTCCAATACCGGTGGACAGATGTCCAAGGCCACGCCCACCGCAGCCGTGGCCAAGTTCGCCTCGGCCGGCAAGCGCATCGGCAAGAAGGACCTGGCGCTGCAGGCGATCTCCTACGGCAACGTCTACGTCGCCCAGGTAGCCATGGGCGCCAATCCTCAGCAGACCCTGATCGCCATGCGCGAGGCGGAGGAGTATGAAGGTCCCTCTCTGATCCTCGCCTACAGTCACTGCATCGCGCACGGCTATGATCTGCGCAATGGCATGAACCAGCAGAAGCTCGCCGTGGCCAGCGGCTACTGGCCGCTGATGCGCTACAACCCGGGTCTGCGCAAGACCGGACAGCGGCCCTTCGTACTCGACTCACCTCGTCCGCACATCAACCTCAGGGATTACGCTTACAACGAGGGGCGCTACAAGGTGCTAACGCGCAGCAACCCGGAAGAGGCAGAACACCTTATGCAGGTAGCGCAGGAGCTGGTCGACCTGCGCTGGCAGACCTACGAGTACCTGGCGGGACAGGAACCTTCGCAGTTCCAGCCGGTGGTCTGAGTGCGGTACGACAGAGTTCACTCAACCGGTGTGTCCGGTCGGTCGGCCCACTCTGACCAGGCGCCGGGATAGCCTTTTATGCGTGGATAACCCAGTGCTTTCAGCATGATATAGGAATGTGATGAGCGGTGGTGCGACTGGCAGTAGCAGATGATTTCCCTGTCACGGGTCAGTCCGCGTTGTTCCAGCATTTCACGCAGTTCCGCTTCCGGTTTCAGGCGCAGGTTGCGGCTCTGGTCCATGGTGTCGGTCCAGTTCAGCTGCGCAGCACCGGGAATATGACCGCCACGTGCCGAGTATTTTTTCTCGCCGCTGAATTCCTGCGGGGTTCGGCTGTCGAGCAGTCCGAGGTCCGGGTCCCCGAGGCGGGACAGGATGTAGTCGGTATCAGCCAGCGGTTCATCACGCCAGTTCACGCTGTAGCTCCCTTTACCCGCTGTCGCGGGTTCCTGGCTGACCGGGAATCCTTCGTTGACCCAGCTGACCAGTCCACCGTTGAGCAGGGAAAAGTGCTCATGGCCTGCAACATCCAGTGTCCACAGGAAGCGGCTCGCCCAACCGCCGCCTTCATCGTCGTAACTGACGACATGGGTTTCGGGGCTGATGCCCAGTGATTCGAGCAAACTGCCGAAGCTTGCCGCATCCGGCAGCAGACCGAATACCGGCTTCTCTATCCTTACATAGCGCATACCCTCGAGAAACAGTGCGCCCGGCACATGGAATTCGGCATACCGTTCCGGTTTGGTGATGTGAAGAATGACCAGGTTTTCATGTCCCAGCACTGCCTGCAGCTGTTCGGGTTCAACGATGAGGGGTAACAAGGGGTCGGACACGGCTGTTTTCCACTGAAATGTTAAGCGGGCTGCATTCTAACCGCTCAGTCAGGCGCTGGCCAGAAGCTCGATCCAGTGCCTGACCGGTACCTCGGCTGCCTGTTGTAAATGCAACAGACAGCCGATATTCGCTGTTGCGATCAGCTCCGGCCGCTTCTCCTGCAGGGACTCAAGCTTGCGGGAACGCAGGGCTTCCGCCAGTTTCGGTTGCAGGATGGAATAGGTGCCGGCAGAACCGCAGCACAGATGGCCATCGCGTAGCGGCACCAGCGTATAGCCCACCGCCTTTAGAATCACCTCGACCACACCGTCCAGTTGCTGGGCATGCTGCAGGGAACAGGGCGAGTGGAAGGCGATTCTCCCGGCGCTGTTGGCTTTTAGCCCACTCAGATCTTCCTTGCGCAGTACTTCGCTGATGTCGCGTGTCATGGCGCTGATACGGGCAGCACGCTGTGCATACTGCTCATCCCCGGCCAGTAGCCGGCCATAGTCCTTGATCATGGGAGCGCAGCCACTGGCGGTCACGACAAGTGCTTCCGCGCCCTGCTGGACAGATGGCCACCAGGCATCGATATTCGCGCGCGCTCTTTGCCGGGCTGCATCGCTGTCAGAGAGATGCTGGTGCAGTGCACCGCAGCAGCCGGCTTCGGGGATGACCCGTAGACTGATAGCCAGCCGGTCAAATACCTGTATGGCGCTGCTGTTGATCTGCGGTGAAGCCGCCGGTTGCACGCAGCCATCGAGTAACAACATGGTGCGCGCATGCGAACGCTCGGGACGCGCAGGGATCTTGACTGCAAGAGGAACCCGCTTTTTTATCCTCGCGGGTAACAGGGGCCGAAACAAACGGGCAAAAAACAGCAGTAAGGCAACCCGGCGGGTTTCGCTAAAGGTGTATTGAAGCAGGCGCCGGTAGCTGCGTTGCAGAGCAGGGCGCGGCACCTGTTGCTCGACCAGTTCGCGACCGATATCCAGCAGTTTGTGGTATTCAACACCCGACGGGCAGGTGGTTTCGCAGGCGCGGCAGGTCAGGCAGCGGTCAAGGTGCTGTTGTATGCTGGTCGTTGCTTCAGCACCTTCCAGTATCTGTTTGATCTGGTAGATACGTCCGCGTGGTCCGTCCAGTTCATCACCCAGTAACTGGTAGGTCGGGCAGGTGGCATTGCAGAAGCCGCAATGTACGCAGCTGCGCAGCACCTTGTCAGCCTCCTGCCCGAGCGGAGAGTCCCTGTATATATCTGCCAGCCGGGTCTGCACGACTAAAGACCCTGGTACAGTCGGCCGGGGTTCAGAATGCCGGCGGGATCGAAGGCCTGTTTCAGGCGTTGTTGCAGTTTGAGCAGCGGGGCGGGGAGCGCCTGGAAAACGCTCCCGCTACGGTTTGTATCCCTGAACAGGGTGGCGTGTCCGCCAACGCTGCCGGCAATGTGTCGGATAGTTGCTGCGGTTTCATTGCTGTACAACCAGCGCTGACCGCCCGCCCAGTCAATCAGCCAGTCACCCTCAATAGCCAGGGGCGGTGTGGCGGGCGGTACCGACAAACGCCACAGGGGTTCATCACGCTGAAAGAATTCGAGTCTGTGATCGCGGAGTTTTGTCCACCAGGAGGGTTCCTGTTCCAGCATCGTGTCGCCGAGCTGATGTTGCGCGTGCCGGATACCGGCTTCGGTTCCGGATAGTCGCAGATAGAGGTGGTCGTCATACCAGCAGGCGGCAGACAGCGGCAGGGGTTTCCCCATCCAGTCCGAAAATCTCAGCAGGGCTTCCTGTTGTGTGCAGACCTGTTTCAGCGTGTATTGCGTTTCCGGTTTGGGAAGGACTTTAAGTGAAATATTGGTCAACAGACCCAGCGTGCCCGATGCGCCTGCCATCAGGCGCGACAGGTCATAACCGGCAACATTTTTCATGACCTGGCCACCGAAGTTCAGCGATTCACCCTTGCCGTTTACCAGTCCGATACCTAGTACGGAATCGCGAACAGCGCCGCTGAAGGGGCGCCTGGGTCCGGACAGGCCGGTGGCTACGGCACCGCCCAGTGTGCTGTGCGGCGAGAAGTGCGGGGGTTCAAAGGGCAGCATCTGCCCCTGTTGGTCGAGCAGTTGCTCGACCTCAGTCAGTGGTGTTCCTGCGCGCGCACGAATGACCAGTTCAGAAGGCTCGTATTCAAGTACGCCACAATGTCCGCGGGTCTCCAGGATTTCGCCTTTGACCGGACGTCCATAGAAGGCTTTGCTGTTGCCGCCGCGGATGCACAGCGGCATGCGCGCCGCTGCGGCAGCTGCCACCTGTTCACACAACGCCTCCGTCAGGTCCTGTTCAGGCATGGCTAAAAACGTTCCAGTTCAGGAAACGGCAGCTCGCCATGATGCACATGCATGTGACCGAACTCGGCACAACGCGCCAGCGTGGGGATAGCCTTACCAGGGTTCAGTAAACCGTCCGGATCAAAAGCTTCTTTAACCGCATGGAACTGTCGCAACTCGGCTGCACTGAACTGCGCGCACATCTGATCAATTTTTTCCATGCCGACACCGTGTTCGCCGGTGATGGTGCCGCCCGCCGAAATGCACAGCTCCAGAATACGGCCGCCAAACGCCTCGGTGCGTTCGAGCTCCCCTGCTTTATTGGCATCGTACAGGATCAGTGGGTGAAGGTTGCCGTCGCCGGCATGGAATACATTGGCAACGGGCAGTCCGTATTCAGCCGACCAGTCGCTGATAGTGGACAGTACCTTGCCCAGGTGTTTACGGGGGATGGTGCCGTCCATGCAGTAGTAGTCGGGTGACAGGCGGCCGACCGCGGGGAACGAGGCCTTGCGTCCCGCCCAGAACCTCCGCCGCTCCTCTTCATCACGTGCCATACGCACTTCACTGGCACCTGTGTCTGTTAACAGCGTACGCGCTTTGTCCAGCTGTGCATTAACCTCGGCGTGGCTGCCATCGAGTTCACACAGCAGTATCGCAGCGGCATCGGTCGGGTACCCGGCGTGCACAAAGTCCTCGGCGGCGCGTATCGCCAGCGTGTCCATCATCTCCAGGCCCGCGGGCAGAATGCCGGCTGAAATAATCGTGGCAACGGCGTTGCCGGCGGTTTCCGCCGAATCGAATGCTGCGAGCAGAACCTGTGCATATTCCGGTACCGGCAGCAGGCGTACCGTGACTTCGACAATAACGCCCAGCATACCTTCCGAGCCGGTAAACAGCGCGAGCAGATCGTAGCCGGCGTTGTCCAGTGCATGGCTGCCAATAGTCAGCAGTTCGCCATCCATGGTGACTACTTTGAGTGCGGCGATATTGTGTACCGTCAGGCCGTATTTCAGGCAGTGTACGCCACCGGCATTTTCAGCCACGTTGCCGCCGATCGAGCAGGCGATCTGCGAGGAGGGGTCGGGCGCGTAGTACAGGCCAAGACTGGAAACAGCCTCGGAAATCGCCAGGTTGCGTACACCGGGCTGCACGCGCGCCAGGCGGTTGCCGGTATCGATCTCCAGGATTTCGGTGAACCTGGCCAGACTGAGCAGAACACCGTTGTCCAGCGGCAGGGCGCCGCCTGACAAACCGGTGCCTGCGCCGCGCGCAACGACCGGCACCTGCAGCCGGCGACAGTAAGCCAGAATCGCCTGCACCTGATCAACAGTCTCCGGCATAAGCACCAGCCAGGGCAGGCGGCGGTAGGCGGACAGGCCGTCACATTCGTAGGGGCGCAGTTCGGCTTCTTTACTCAGTATGCAGTGGGCCGGCAGTTCGAGCCCGGCAAGAAAGTCAGTGCGGTCTATGATTTCATCAGTGTCGCTCATTGAGTTTCCTGTGGGAGCGGGCAAGCCCGCTGCTACGCCCTGTGGTTTCAGTTCAGCCGAGTCAGGTGATGACAGTAGGTGCTTCGCGCTGCGTGTAATGCCGGATCTGCGCAATCTCTTCCGCGATACGGATCAGCTCCGCCAGAGCGTCCTGTGCATCCAGTGCTTGCCGTTCCGGGTCGGATTCATAGCGCTCGAGGTACAGGCGCAGGGTGGCGCCTTCGGTACCGGTTCCCGATAAACGCAATACGATGCGCGAGCCATCGGTGAATCCGATGCGGATGCCCTGCCGCTCGCTTAGCGAGCCGTCTACTGGATCGGTATAGGAAAAATCGTCACCGAACGCGATTTCATAATCACCGTACCGGTTCCCCTGCAGTGAGCCGGCAGAACTGCGTAACGCCTCGATCAACTCGCCGGCACCATCGGCGCTTACGCCTTCGTAGTCATGCCGCGAATAATAGTTACGGCCGTAATTGCGCCAGTGGGCATTGATGATGGTCTGGACCGACTCCTTGCGTACTGCCAGCAGGTTTAGCCAGAACAATACAGCCCACAAGCCATCCTTCTCACGCAGGTGATCCGAGCCCGTGCCAAAGCTTTCTTCACCGCACAGCGTGGCCTTGCCCGCATCCAGCAGGTTACCGAAAAACTTCCAGCCGGTGGGGGTTTCGTATAACTCGATGCCGAGGCGATCGGCGACACGGTCTGCAGCCTGCGAGGTTGGCATGGAACGCGCAATGCCTGCCAGACCCTGTCGATAGCCCGGTGTCAGGTGCGCGTTCGCAGCGAGCACGGCAAGACTGTCGCTGGGTGTAATAAAACACTGGTGACCCAGAATCATGTTGCGGTCACCATCACCGTCGGATGCTGCACCGAAGTCCGGTGCATGCGATCCAAACAGTACGTCCACCAGGTCTTTGGCATAGACCAGGTTCGGGTCGGGGTGCCCGCCACCAAAGTCCTCTTTCGGCGTGGCGTGCATCAGCGCTTCGGGTTCAACGCCAAGACGATTCTCGAGGATCTCAACGGCGTAGGGCCCGGTAATCGCGTGCATGGCATCAAAGCGCATGGTAAACAGGCCGGAATTAATCAGGCTGTGGATGCGGTCAAAGTCAAACAGGTGCTGCATGAGTTCTGCATAGTCGGATACCGGATCGAGCACTTCGATAACCATCGTGCCGAGTTGTTGTTCACCCAGGGTATCCAGGTCAATCTCAGCACTGTCCGCAATCAGATAGCGCTGGATCTGCTGGCTCTTTGCATAAATGGCTTCGGTAATCTTTTCCGGTGCCGGCCCACCGTTGGCAATGTTGTACTTGATACCGAAGTCGCCATCGGGTCCGGCCGGGTTGTGGCTGGCAGACAGGACTATACCGCCAAATGTTTTGAACTTGCGGATGAGACAGGATACTGCCGGCGTGGAAAGCAGGCCGCCCCGCCCGACGATCACACGTTCGAAGCCATTGGCAACCGCCATGCGCAGAATAACCTGTACTGCATGACGGTTGTAGTAACGACCATCGCCGCCAACGACAAGTGTTTTACCCTGGTAATCATCGAGACTGTCGAAAATCGACTGAACAAAGTTCTCCAGGTAATTCTCCTGCTGGAACACAGACACTTTCTTGCGTAGTCCGGAGGTGCCCGGCCGTTGATCGGAATAAGGTTGGGTTTTGAATTCTATTGTGTTCACGATGACACGAGTCCTGTTTCGTTAGTTCTTAATTGAGATTTGTCAAGCGTTAAGGTTCATTATTTACAGCCGATAGAGTCCCTAAACAAACTATGGCAACTTCTTGAAGGAAGCGCCATTTTACTATGCTAAGATCAGTTTATGCGCTATTCATGCAAATATAAGGTTCATCCAGGTGTGCGGGCACGCGACTTGCCGGCACTCATGGAACTCTATGAACTCAACTATATCCAGTTACGTCAACTGGTGCCTGATCTGGACGCCATACAGGAGTGTAGCCTGTCCCTTGTTGAAGACGCACTGGATTTGCACCTTACTGTTGTCGAACGCTGCAAATATACAACGACGCTGAACCTGACGTATCAATTTTCCGACCCGCAAGGCAGTTTTCCCGCGCCCGATGTCGTTATCCGCATGTACCATGACGCGCAGCTTGCTGAAGTTATTTCACGCGGGCGCCGACGCGGGCGTCGCGATGCCGAGTACGACCGCTTCCGTCACCAGTATTCTATACAAACAAAATGGCAGGTGAACCGATTCCTGCACAAGTGGCTGGGTTACTGCCTGCATACCGGGCATACTTTCTCCCCGGCCCGGGAACAGCTTTCGGAAGCGCTGCAGACGATAGAAGCTGAACAGGCACTCATTATCGAATCCTGATCCCCGATCTACCGTTGATAATACTTGACTAATTTGGTGGGTTTCTTTATGTTACGCGCATGAGACTCTCAACCAAAGGTCGGTACGCCGTCACGGCGATGATGGACCTTGCGATTCATGAATCGAAGGGGCCGGTAACGCTGGCCGATATTTCGCACTGTCAGAGTATTTCATTGTCCTATCT
>Ga0316192_10000616_pt1 | contig 26180 bp, 23 predicted proteins | sample MerIslwburrow_MG_FD_204931 | JGI IMG/M metagenome (GOLD analysis project Ga0316192, IMG submission 204931) | Coastal sediment microbial communities from Maine, United States - Merrow Island worm burrow | ecosystem: Environmental > Aquatic > Marine > Coastal > Sediment | place: USA: Maine...
GAGCGGCCGGCGACTTCGCTTCCTTGCTAACTGAGCGGCGGCAGCGGGGTTGTCCCGCTGCCGCCTCTCAGTTAGCTGTTGCTTCTCGTCTCGTTAATGCTTACCACTCACAACCTGGTGATGCCGGATTCGTTCCCGGCGGGTTGGGGAACTCGCACTCGGCCTGCACCGCGATGATGCTGAGGACGTCCAACGCGTAGCTCGCGTCGATGATCTCCGCCTCGCCCACGGTGCCGTCATCGTTGAACGGGGTGTACGACTGCACTTGGTTGTTCACGCCGCCCAAGGTGTACGTACCGTTTCCCGTGACACCCTCGTAGTCGATGTCTTCGCCGGCACGGATGAGCTCCAAGCACGTCGGGTAGTCGTAGCACACGGTACCCGGAGCGGCTCCGACCTCAAACATCGCGGGCGCCCATGCGCTCGCGGCGTAGGACCCTGCGTACTCAACGGCGAGTGCCGTGATCGTCATCAGGTCGTAGGTCGAGAAGTGGTACTGGTCGGTCGCGGGACCGAATTCGGTATCTGTACCGTAGCCAGGTGTGTTGTCCCACAGCGGCTGGTAGAACTCCCATGCGGGGGTTGTGTCGTTGTAGGCGAACGCCGCGTAGCCGATGCCCTTCTGCGTCGGGATGGTCTCGGCTCCCAGCGTTCCGATGAATTCCGGCTGGATCCAGCCGGTCTCACCGATCCAGTAGAGCGAGAGGCCAGCCTCTGCGGCTTGCTTGATCAGCGTGCCCGACTCGACCGAACCTGCTTGGACGATCACGGCGTCCGGGTTCAGATCAGCAATTCGTTGGGCTTCGGCGCCGTACGATGGCTGCTCCGCCGGAACGTCGATGCGGTCCAGCACTTCAATGTCGAGCGCTTCAGCCGCGGCCTCCGCAGCGCTCGCCGCGAGCTGGAAGCCCTCGACCTGCGTTGCGAAGATCACGATGGTCTGAGCTCCGACTTCTTCGGCAACCAGCGACCCGGTCATTCCCAAGGCTTCGTCAAGGCCCTGAGCACGGAAGAGCGGCTCGGAGCCTACTCCGCCGAGGTTGCCGGGGATGGTGCCGCCGTGCACGGTCGGTCCGAGCGGTTTGTCGTTCTCCGCAAGGTACTCGAGCATGTAGTCGCGGTACTGGCGATAGCCATGAGCCTGACTCACCAGGATCTCGGCGTTGTGCTGCTCGAGGCAGATACGAGCTGCCTGAGCCTCACCGGGCGTGCCGATGTCTTCGGAGATGAGCTGCCACTCTCGGCCGAGGGGCGGATCAAGGTTGATGATCTGGCTGATCGGGAACTCGACATCCGCCGTGAGCGACGGTCCATATGCCGCAAATTCGCCTGTGAAATAAGCGAGCTCACACACAATGACTGGTTCCGTGGACATCGCCTCGGTTGTCTCAGTTGCCGCGGCCGTCGTTGTGGTCTCGGCCGCTGCGGCGGTCGTTGTGGTCTCGGCCGCTGCGGTCGTGTCGGCTGCATCGCCTCCGCTGTCATCGCTGCTGCAGGCAGCGGCGATGAGCGCGAGCACGAACAGCAGAATCAATCCGCTGGCGAACCTCTTTGAGCCTATTCGCATCCGTCCCTTCCTTTCTTTTCTACCAAACGGATCGCCGTACGGCGATCAGATCCGATAACCCTCCTTGAGTTTCTCTGTTGTCCAATCGGCGGCGTCGAGCACGTCCGACGCCTCACCCAGATTCAACACCATCACGCGATCGGCGATCTCGAGTGCTTTTGTGGCGTTCTGTTCTGCCAGGATGATGCTCACATCTCGCGTCTCGTGGATCTCCTTGATCTTCTCGAAGAAGGTGTCCACGTACAGCGGGGAGAGGCCTGCGGTCGGTTCGTCCAGCAGGAGCATCTTGGGATCTTGCATCAATGCACGTCCACACGCAACCATGCGTGACTCGCCGCCACTGAGCGTCCCGGCGAGCTGCGACTGGCGTTTTCCGATATCGGGGAAGAGTTCGACGATTTCGCCGATCCGCTCTTGGCGAGGCCGGTCGCCGATCATCGATCCGATCTCGAGGTTCTCCAGCACGGTCAGGTCGGCGAAGACGCCCTTCTCCTGAGGAACGTAGCCGAGTCCGAGCGCAGCCGTGTCCCAGGGGTGGGACTTCGTGATGTCTGTTCCTTCGAACCACATCTCACCGGCCATCAGCGGGATGAGGCGAGCCAGCGTGGCAAGCAGCGTCGTCTTCCCTGCTCCGTTCGCACCGAGTACAGCGAAGATCTCATGTTCCACGCTGAGGTCGAGGTCCTTGATGACCGTCACCCCGGTGTACCCGCTGCGAATGTCCTTGGCTTCAAACATGACCGCTCCCCAGGTACTGCTCGATCACGGTCTCGTGTTCCCTGATGTACGCGGGTTCACCTTGGAGCACAACTTTCCCTTCGGCCATGAAGTGGACGTACTCGCACATGCTCCAGATTACGTGCAGATCGTGCTCCACGACGACGACGGACATGTTCTCGTCGGTGGACTTCTGTTTGATCAGCTCCATGAGTTGATCGCGGATGTCGTCGGGGAGTCCCGCCGTTGGCTCGTCGAGGAGCAATACGCGCGGTTTCAGCAACAGACAGCGGATGACGTCTAGGAGCTTCTTCTCACCGGCCGAGTTGGCGAATCCGTACGGGTCTTCGAAGTCGAACTGATCGAGGTACCACTGGATCTCATCGATGTGGTCGTGGTACAAACCGTTCTCTCGATATATCTCGTAGGATCGCTCATCCGACTTCTTTGCTTCGGGGAGGAGCATCGAGTCCAGGATCGTCAGTTGCTCGAAGTCGGTGATCACCTGGTTTGTCTTGACCACGCCGTAGTGGGCCATTCGGCTTGCCGACAGGTTCGAGAGGACGACCGGTCCTCCGTTGTCGTCGGATGAGAGTGTGATGGTGCCCTGGTCGAGTGAGATGGAGTGCATGATCATCCTCAGGAGCGTCGTCTTGCCCGCCCCGTTGGGACCGATCAACCCCTCGATCGGGTGCGTTCCCAACGTCAGGTCTTCGACCTCGACGACAACACGCCCGCTGAAGCTCTTGACTGCGTCCTTGACATGAACGCTCGGCCGCGAAGCCGAACGTGCGGTCGTGGGATCGCCTGCCGACGCGGTGTCGTTGCTATCAGCTGCCATGCATCCTCCGCATCAACTTGTCCCTACGCATCTGGCCGAGAATCCCGTACGGCCGGAACATCAACACGAGGATGAGCGCCGCGCCAAATGTCATCTCTCGAAGATTGGGAATCGCTTGGCCGTACCACGACTGGGGAAGTGGAAGATACGACTGAGCGACGATGTCGAAGACGGCGACGGTGAGTGCGACGCCGACGACGGCTCCCCAGGCCCTGGTCGTGCCGCCGAGCACCAGTCCCACCATGGCTGCCAAGGTGATATCGATGCCGAGGTTCCCGATATCGAGGAAGCGCTCCATTACCCCGAACATGGCCCCCAGCAGCCCCATGACTGCCGAGCTGCCGGCAAACAGCCAGAGCTTGGTGCGGAACGACTGCTTCCCGAGGCTGCGTGCCAGCGGCTCGTTATCTCCGAGCGAGATGAGCAACCGGCCGTACGGCGCCTTGTGGACGCGAGACACGTAGTAGAGAATCAAGCCGACCACGACGGTCAAGATGGCGAGCCACAGAGTCTCGTTCGCCTTGACGCTGCCGATGTCGTAGGGGAATCCGAGTCCACCCATACCGAGGGCCCCGCCGGTCAGGTCCTGTTCGACCGTCGCGACGAGGACCACGCACGTGGCGAAGCCGAGCGTGCCGACCAGCACACCGTCGATGTCGAGGTCGGCGATCACCCATCCCACCCCGAGGCCGGCGATTCCGGCCACGAGTGTTCCGAATGCCATCGAGATCAGGAACGCCCAGATCTCGCCGAACGGCCAGTCGACCTTGACGAACAGCACGCCGAACGAATACATCCCGAGGCCCCAGAACCCCACGATGCCGAAGTTGGCGATGCGGGCGAGCCCGAGTTGCAGATGAAGCAGCAGCGCGAGCCCGATCACCATCATGACCGAGAAGAGTCCGTAGACGAGGAATGCGTCGAGCCAGTCCAGGTTCATGTCGCTACACCTTTCCCGCTTCAGCCGCCCGTGTCCCTCGGACCTTCAGGATGATCACGAACACAACGATGAGAACCAGTTCGGCGTACAACACCTGACCAAACTGCAGCGTCATGAAGGTCAGCGAGATGGCAGTCACGGCTCCAGCGATGATGACGCCGCCGATATTCCTGGCCCCTCCCACCAGCACGACGAGAAGGATGAAGAGGAACTGGCGCCACCCGAGCAAGGGAGCGACGGAAGAACCCACTCCGTAGAACGCACCGGCGAGGCCACCGGCGACACCGGCGAGGAACCAGATCAGAACGGTGACGGCCAACGGCCGGATCCCACTGACCTGGGCCAGGTTTTCATCATCCGCCAGTGCCCGGATCTGCAGCCCGTAGCTGGTCTTCTGAATGAACCAGAAGAGCCCCAGGGCGAGAATGAACACGCTGGCCACGGCGAGGAGACGGAACGATGAGACACCAACGCCCAGCACGAAGATCGTGTCCGGAGGCGGTACGTCGAAGAACCGGACCGGGTAACCGAAGATGAACTGCAGTCCGTGACGGAGGAAGACGGACAACCCGAAGGAGATGATGATCATCTCCAGACTGCCGACGTTGCGAAGCTTGGCCGGTCGGAAGACGGCGAAGTAGGTACCGACGCTGATCAATCCCGCGAGGATCCCGGTCGGAATGAGGATGGTGTAGAAGTTGAGCTCGAACGTCGTGTTGAGCCACATGCCCATGTAGGCGCCGAGCGTGATGGTCTCCGAATACGCCACGTTGATGAGACCGGTCAAGCGGTAGAGAAGAGCGAAGCCCATGGCGGCGAGGATGAGGGGCGCTTGCTCCGTCAGGCCGATCACGATCGAATCGGAGATGATGTCCATCAGCCCTCAGCTTCTCCCTGTCCACCGAGTGTCGGCAACCCCGAGGGCAACGTCACCCGGTGGACCGGAGCGCTCGCCGCGAGACACGCCCGAATGGAAGAACACGGCACTGAGAATCCCTCGTTCCCGTTTGCTTCCGGATCCGATTTCATAGATAATCGATTATATGGTTTTCGATCGAAGGCCGTCAAACCGGGACACGAGAGCAACTGGCTAGCGTTGCACTCGGACGGCCGGCGGTGACGGGTGTACTGCTGTCGATGATCGGCGAACACATACTGAGATCGACCGAGCCCAAGGAGAATCATGGCACACACCCTCCATCACATTCACATCAAGACGAGGGATCCGCAGGCGAGCGCCGAGTGGTGGATCGACATGTTTGGGGGAACACGGCTTCCCGACATCCAGTTCGGGACGATGCTCTTCACGCCGGTTGAGTTCGACGGCGTGCGGCTCAACATCACGACACCCGCTCCCGGCGAGGACGACTCGATCGACGACCCTCCACCCATCCCATATCTCGGATTGGAGCACATCGGCCTACTCACCCCGGATCTCGAAGCGGACGTGGCTCGGTTCCGCGAGCAGGGGTTGAGGGTCGACGGGCCGCGACCGGGCGCCGGAGGGTTCACGATCGCTTTCGTTGAGACCCCCGACGGCGTTACGCTCGAACTGTTGCAGGAGAAATGACGGCGAGTGACAGTGAGGGCAGGGCTTGAAACGACTCCGCGAATTCGAGTACTACGAGCCTGCCTCCCTCGATGAGGCGGTCCAACTCCTCTCGACCGCGGGCGACGGAGCGCGAGTTCTTGCGGGCGGCACCGACCTTGTGGTGGACATGAAGACGGGTCGCATGCGACCATCCACCGTCGTCAACCTCAAGGGGATTTCGGGTCTCAGCGGAGTGGAGGACGATGGAGGCGGGACGCGGATCGGCGCCCTCACTAAAGTGCCCGTCCTTGAGGCTTCTCCGCTCGTTCAGCAGCGTCATCCTGCGCTCGCGCAAGCGGCCTCGATTCTGGCCTCTCCTCCAGTGCGAGCCCTCGCCACGATCGGCGGCAACGTTGGGCGCGCATCCCCGGCATCCGACCTCGGACCGGCCCTGATCGTTCACGATGCCCATGCCACGGTCTTTGGCGTTGATGGAGCAAGGGATGAACGCGTTGAAGACTTGTACGTGGGACCCGGCGCAACGTCTCTGGCTCCGTCCGACATCATTACACACTTCAGCTTGCCGAAACCGCCACCTGGGTTCGGCTCGGCGCACGTGAAGCTCGGAAAACGCGGCAGCGGAACCGACATCGCTCTTGCCGGGGTGTCGGTCAGCGTTGTGATCGCGAGCGCCGGCGAGATCTTCGACTGCCGGATCGCCCTCGCATCACTCGGGCCGATCCCCTTCAGGGCCCTCGCCACGGAGTCGCTCCTTCGCTCCAAGTTGCCGACCGAGGCGCTGCTGGCCGCGGCCGCTGAGTCGGCGAGTGGAGAGGCCAAGCCGATCGGCGACATGAGGGCAAGCGCCTCCTATCGCACACGGCTCGCTCGGGTCCTGACTCTCAGAGCGCTCCAAGGCGCGATGGAATCTGCAGGCGTGCGGGTGGCGGCCTGATGATCAACCTGAATCTCATCGTCAACGGCGATGCCCGGGAGATCGCCGTCGAACCGCGGCTCACGTTGCTGGAGGTCCTTCGCGAGAACATGTTGCTGACCGGGACCAAGGAGGGATGTGGGGTCGGCGAGTGCGGCACGTGTGTGGTGCTCGCAGACGGTGATCCGATCACCTCGTGCCTGGTGCTCGCAGGTGACGTAGATGGTGTTCACATCGAGACCATCGAGGGCGTAGCCTCGAACGGAGAACTCAGTGATGTCCAACAAGCTTTCGTGAAGACGGGAGCCTTCCAATGTGGCTTCTGCACCCCCGCCATGGTGCTGACGGCCACTGCCCTGTTCAGGCATGATGATCAACCGGATGTCGAAGATGTGAAGAAGGCGCTGGCCGGCATCCTCTGCCGATGCGGGGCGTACCCCAAGATCCTCGAGGCGGTCGCAGAAGTCAAGGGAGTACAGACATGACCACCTACGTCGGCACTCGTGCTCCTCGTGTGGATTCGGTTGAGAAGGTCACCGGCAGTGCGATCTACGGCGTCGACGTGGCTCTCCCGGGCATGTTGCATGGTGCAGTGCTGCGCAGCCCGGTCCCCCATGCGCGCATCGTGTCCATCGACACGACGGCTGCCGCAGCGGCACCGGGGGTACAGGCCGTAGTGACCGGACGCGACTTCCCACTCCTGTTCGGAGCGGCCATCAAGGACCAGCCGTTCTTGGCGATCGACCGCGTCCGCTACGTTGGCGAGCCGGTGGTGGCAGTCGCCGCGACCAGCGAGGCCGAGGCGCAGGAAGCGCTCGAACTGATCCGCATCGACTACGAAGAGCTTCCCGCCGTTCTGGATATGCGGTTCGCCCTCTCAGATGATGCGCCGCTCGTTCACCCCGACCTTCATACCTACGAACGCGGCCCGAGTGACATCGTCCCGCACACCAACATCAACACGATCTATCGGTATGAACGCGGAGACGTCGAAACCGGGTTCGCGGCGGCCGACTTCGTGATCGAGGGGGAGTACTCCGCTCACGCGATCAGCCATGTCGCGCTCGAGGTGCACTCGGCGATCGCCCAATACGACTCGGGTTCCGGTGGGTACACGTTGTGGGTGTCGACCGACCGTCCCTTCCTTCTTCGCAACGAATTGGCCGGCGGGCTCGGAGTCGATAGCAGCCGCGTCCGGTTGATCGTTGCCCAAGTGGGTGGGTCCTTCGGCGGCAAGGGTGTGCCCGTTGCTGAGGCTGTCGCCGTTGCACTTGCACGGCACAGTGGTGGCCGCCCCGTTCGTGTCGAGTTCACCCGCGAGGAGGACCTCGTGGCATCTCAGCATCGAGTACCGGCGATCATGAAGCTGAAGACGGGGGTGAATCGCGATGGGCTCATGCTGGCCAGGAGTGCGGAGGTTCTGTGGGACAGCGGCGCGTACACCGCCTACACGGTCGGCGTCGCCATCCGGGGTTCCCAGACCATCGTCGGTCCCTATCGAATCCCCGATCTCAAGATCCTCTCCCGTCAGGTCTACACGAACAAGTCGATCACGGGGTCGTACCGAGGCTACGGCACAACCCAAGTCACATGGGCGTGCGAGACACAGATGGACGAGATCGCAGTCGAGTTGGGCCTCGATCCGGTGGCGTTCCGCTTGCAGAATGGATACGAGGAGGGTGACTCCTACCTGAACGGCCAGATCATGCACGGAGTCGGATTGCGAGAGACGATCGAGAAGACGGCTGTCGAGATCGGTTGGGGAGCGGTCGAGCGGGAGCCCGCCCCGCACCTGCGTCGCGGCAAGGGCATCGCCACGATGATCAAACCCACGATGACGCCGTCGAGTTCGAACGTTGTGATCAACCTCGCGCAGGACGGTCGTGTTGCGGTCATCTGCGCCGCTCCCGAAATCGGATCCGGGCAAGACACCGTTCTCGCGCAGATGGCTGCTGACGCAATCGGCGTCCCGCTTGACGATGTATCGGTGCCGAGGACCGACACGGCACTGACGCCGTACAACGGGCCGGTGGCTTCGAGTCGCACGACCTATCACATGGGCAACGCGATCCTCACGGCCGGAGCAGAGATTCGTGAAGAATTGCTCGGACTTGCCGGCGACACGCTGGACGTCGGTCCAGAAGCTCTCGAACTCCGTGACGGGGCCATCTACGACCTGGATGGCGTGATGCAGATCACTCTGAAGGATTTGTTGGCGAAGTACTCGGGGGAGGGGTACTCGATCACCGCGGGTTCTCGCTTCTCGAGCCAGGGGTCACCGCTGCTCAAAGCTGATCCCGGCGAGGAGTGGATGAGCAGCATCTTCTGGATGTTGTGCACCCAAGCAGCCGAGATCGAGGTCGACATCGAGACCGGAGTGATCCGCGTCGTGAAGATCGCAGCCGCTGCAGATGTCGGTAAGGCCATCAACCCGATGACGGTCGAGCAGCAGATCGAAGGCGGCGCCGTGATGGGCGCATCGAATGCGATCCTCGAGAGCTTCTCCTATCGCGATGGTCGAATCGAGAACGGGAGCCTCGCCGACTACAAGGTCGCGACTATCCAGGACCTCCCTGAGATCGTCCCGATCATCGTGGAATCGGTCCACGATGAAGCTCCCTACGGAGCGAAAGGCGTGGGGGAGCCGGCGGCAGCTGCAACTCCGCCCGCAATCGCCAACGCGTTGTACGACGCAATTGGAGTCCGGATCAGGGACCTACCGCTCACGCCCGAGAAGGTGCTGGAGGCGATGGGGAAGCTGCACGCGAACGGCGGATGACTCCGGTCTGTCGCCGGTCAGAGGTGGGAGCGGGGTAGCCGAGCACTCGCCGTCTTCCGTCCCCCCTCGGATGTGGAGGACGCAAATTCGCTCCCGCGAGTGCGCGAGGGTGTGGCCGAGCCCGTCGAATAGCGGCGATCACCACGAGCCTTTTCGGCGGCGATTGGCGACTTTCTCACCGATTCCCGAGTTGACGGAACCGGCTCTCTGTTCGTAAACTATGGGTAATCGATTATCGAGGATGATGCGTGCAGGTGTCGGAAATGACCGTGCCATGGTGACGGCCTATGCGGTGACGACCCTCCCAATCCCGTCCACTTCCCGGCGGATTCTTCTTGATTCGCCCGCAGTTTCAACGGTTTCGGGGGTGTGAACGTGTTTCCCACGAGTCCGACCGGCACCGATGCACCACAGTTGATGAAGGCTCGAGCGCGACGTGTCCCACGAGGGCTTCGCGTCGAGTTGGTCCGACCGACGTGGGAGAGGAGCACCAACGCAGGAGTCGGGAATCTCAGACAATAAGCAGGGGCGTCGGAGTGTGATCGTGCCCAGCGTGGGTCGATCCCGGCGCAAGTCCGTCGAGGAAGGAGATTTGCCGTATGGCAGATACCAGCAAGGTTGTAGCGGAGTTCTTCGGAGACGAGAGCTTCCCGGTTGATTGGGATTCGGAGAAAGAAAAGAAGCTGTTCTGGGTCTATGACGACCTTCACTGCCCGCGCCCCGTCTCGCCGATGTACGACGACATTGGCAATTGGGTGCTCACGTGCGACCACATGTTCCGCCGCTTCGGCACGCCGTTCGCAACCGACTGGATCGGGAAAGTCGTCAACGGCTATCTCTACACAGCGGCAATCCCGGCGGATGTCGACATGGCCGTCCCTTCCCAGCAACTCGGCTTCACGTACTCACCACGTGTCCCCACGGACGCTGATCCGGACTACGCGGAGAAGATCGGTGCCTATCTCGGCGCTGTGCTCCCCGTGTACGGAGCCAACTTCCCCGACTGGTGGAGAGATCGCCTCGTTCCGGAGATGGCGCGCAATCTGCAGTATCTCGAGGATCAGATCGACAACAAGGAAGATCTGTCGCTCATGGAGTGGGCTGTGGTCCTCGAGGACGCAATTGACATTCTCGATCGCCATTGGAAGATCCACTGGATGCTCAACTTCGCGCAGCTCTCATCAACGCTTGCCCTGCGGGCCACGCTGGAGGAGGCGCTCGGCGGTGAGATCACGCAGAAGCATGAAGAGATCCTCGGCCGTCTGCAGAATTCGTCCTCAGATCGGAACTGGGACGCGATCGAGCTCCTCGTCAAGTTGAAGGACGAGATCAAGGACGACGACGTTCTTATGGCGGCATTCGCCAATGAGAACGGCGCCGACATCCTTGCGGCACTCGAATCGACCGAACGAGGGCGCCAGTTCATTGCCGAGGGGCTGCAGGCCTATCAGCGTGAGTTCGGCTGGCATGCGGTGTGGAGCCACGAGTTCATCTACCCGTCGCGGTTCGAGACACCGGAACCGGTGCTCGATGTCATCAAGGGCTATCTGGACTCCGACTACGACCACCGCCCGGTCGTTGCCCACCTGGAGACGGATATCCAGGCGGCGGCGCAGGAGCTGCTCGAAGGGATCGAAGAAGGTGATGCTCTCGAGGCGCTGCGCGCGGCCAACGAGATCAACCTGAAGATGGCCCCGCTCACGCCGGACCACCACTTCTACATCGATCAGGGAACCCACCAGCACACGCGTGTGGTGTTGATCTGCATCGGTGAGAAGCTGGTTGAGATGGGTGTGCTCGACGAGCCCGACGATGTCATGTACCTCCGGTACAACGAGTTGCGGTATCTGATGGGTGATCCGGAGAACTACGACGCTCGCAGCATCGTCGCCGAACGGCGTGCGCTGCGCGCCGAGCACGAGATGATTCGTCCTCCGGACTTCATCGGAACGGCGACGGAAGACCAGCTGCAGTTCCCGTATCTGAACCTGTGGGGCTTCCCCGAGAAGCTCGAGTTCGACACGGAGACCAAGGGTCGCGTCGAGGGCCTCGGAGTGTCTCCTGGCGTCGTGGAGGGTACGGCCAAGGTCGTATCGTCTCCGGCAGAGTTCGACCAGGTGAAGCAGGGCGACATCATGGTGTGCCAGATGACGAATCCTGCGTGGACACCGCTGTTCGCCATCATCGGCGGCATCGTGTGTGATGCCGGCGGCATGGTTGCACACCCAGCGGTCATGGCTCGCGAGTTTGGCATTCCCGGTGTCACCGGAACCGGCGTCGCCACGCGCGAGATCAAGACCGGCGATCGCCTGCGGGTCGACGGTACCAACGGCGTGGTCGAGATCCTCTAGCGATAGGAGAGGGTTCACGAGAACCCGAAGACTGACATGACGAATCGACAGGAGAATCAGTCGACGCCCGTAACGAGAGAGGTGCTCTCGGAGGGGGTCAAAGACCGCATTCTCACGTGGATTCTCGAAGGTGAATTGGAGCCCGGGTCTCGCATCGTCGAGACCCGGGTCGCCCGAGAGTTGGGTGTGAGCCAGGCTCCCGTGCGAGAAGCGCTCCGTGATCTTGCAATCCTCGGATTTGTCGAGATGAAGCCCCACAAGGGCGCGCGCGTTCGTAACCCCACGCGAGAGGAACTGACGGAGGCCATCGAAGTGCGTGCCGAACTCGAAGCACTCGGCGGCCGGTTGGCCGCAGTACGGCGTACCGAGCAGTGTCTCTCAGATCTCGAAGAATTGGCCGCCGCCATGGACGAAGCCGCCGATCGCGGCGACGCCCACGATCAGGCACTGAACAACACCCGATTTCATGCTCGGATCATCGCGGCGGCCCACAACTCGACGCTGTCACGGCAGTGGTCGATGCTGGAGCCGTTCTCCCGAACGTACGTGACGGCCTCGGTGCCCGGCATGGACCTGCACTGGCTGTCGCGGCGGCACGAGCCGATCCTCGCTGCGATCCGTGACCAGGATCCCGAGCTTGCAGCTGATCTGAGCCGCAAACACGCTGCAGAGGCGGCTGTTCTGCTCGAAGGACTGGATCGGATGCGCGAGGGGGTCGCGAAGGGATAGCGAAGACACTGAGAGATCGCGAGGAGGCGCCGCACCGACGTCCGGCACGAAGCTTCGCGAGTCGCAATACGCCGCCGCACACGGGTGTGACGAGGGCCCAGTGGGACGTAGAGACCGGCCCGCCAGCCGGCGATCCGGCAGTGCTGCGGGGGACGGCGAATGACCGCTCACGCATATGAAACGAAGAACGAATCACAGACAGAGGAGAAACCACCATGGCAATGCTCACCGAGGAGATGACGGCAGGCACCGCGAGGATCAGGATCGACGTCATCGGTTCCGAGGTTCCTGAGCATGTGCTGCAGAACATGGACTTCATGAACTACCGGCTCGCGGACGTGCAACTGGAGACCGAATCCACGCTCAGCGATCCGGATCTCGTCTGGGATCGCGACGCGGCTGAGAAGTCGGTGACGTGGGACGGCACAACCATGCGCTTCAACGGTGACTGGGCGGAAGGACCGATCCAGAAGGCGATCGTCACCGTTCTGGCGCTTCGCATGGAGGCCGAGGGTCTGCACCCGTTCCATTCGTCCGCTGTCCGATACAAGGGCAAGACCGTGCTCTTCCTCGGTGGTGAGTCCAATCACGGCAAGAGCATGTGCCAGATCGAGGCATGCCGACGAGGCGGCCAGCTCGTATCAACCGAGACCACCGTGATCGATGAGAGCGGGACCGCCGTCATGGGCTCGAAGACGGTGTTCATCAAGAGCCGCGCCAAGGGAACCGAGCGGGCCGACAAGGCTGCACCCGAACGCGGCGCACAGATCTTCTTCGGTGACGAGATGCCGACGTGGGACGATTACGACGACCCCAGCAACGTCGACGTTGTCATCGTCCCCGCGATCGACGGGAACTTCGACGCGACGACGGCTGAGCTTGGTCAGTTCGAGGCGCAGTTCCAGAACTTCCATTCGCTCCAGAACTACTTCCTCACGAACGAGCTGCTGGCGCCTGGCCACACGATGCCATTGACCGACACGGAGGCGCTTCGCAAGGCGCGTGCCGATTTCACAGAGAGCTTCTGCGGACCGCGCCCGTTCTACATGATTCGGGCTGCCAACCCGCAGGCACTCATGGACGAGGTTGACAAGGTCATTTGACGAACAGGAGAGCGTGACGACATGAAGGAGTTCTCGTACGAACGCCCCGAGTCGCTCAAAGAGGCGTTTCAGGTGCTTTCCGCCGGCGGTTCGGAAGTGGAAATCCTCGCCGGCGGCACCGATCTGGTGATTGCCATGCGCGACCGCTACAGCCAACCCAAGGTCGTCGTCGATATCAAGCGTATCGCAGAGCTTTTCCCCTCGATCGTTTGGGATGGCAACACCGTGACACTGAGTGCCACGGCCACGATGAGCGAGGTGGTCGGCGATGAGGGCATCAACACGTACTTCCCGGCCCTGGTTGAGGCCGCAGTTGTGGTCGGCTCGGTTCAGATCAGAAATCGAGCCACGGTCCTCGGGAACATCTGCAACGGTTCGCCGGCTGCCGACACAGCTCCGCCCCTGCTCGCGTACGACGCGATCATCGTGGTGGCGGGACCGGATGGGACCCGGCGGATCGCCATCGACAACTTCATCGTCGGTCCGGGCCAGACGGACCTCCGTGAAGGTGAAATCGCGATCGCGGCCGAGATCTCCGCTCCGACCAGGATGACGGGCAGCGCGTATGAGAGGATGACCCGTCGTAGGGGCACCGATCTGGCGTCGGTCACCTTGTGCGCGACGGTCGATGAAGCCGGCGTTACCCAGATCGCCTACGGGAGCGTCGGCCCGCGGGCCTGGCTCAAGAGGGACGAGACCGGTGTGCTCGCCGACCCAGCGGCATCCGCGGAAGCCAAGGCGGCGGTCTATGAGGAGATCTTCGCGGATGCGAGTCCGTCCGTGCGGTCGCTCCGTGCGAGCCCGGACTATCGACGGGCAATGCTGCGGGTTCTCGGTGCCCGCGCCGTTGGCAGGGCTATCGAGCGCCTGCAGGAAGTGCAAGGAGTGTCATGAGCGAAACGGTCCACATCGAAGCAACCGTGAACGGGAGCGACCGAGCGTTCGAGGTCGCCGCGAACCACACCCTTCTCGACGTTCTTCGTGATCAACTGGGACTCACCGGAACGAAGGAATGCTGCGTGGTCGGAGAGTGCGGTGCCTGCACGGTCGTCGTCGACGGCATCCCCATGAATTCCTGCCTCATGCTGGCCGTCGAGATCGATGGTCGAGACGTCACCAGCGTCGAAGGTCTAGCGGAGGACGGCCACCTGAACGCGCTTCAACAAGCATTCCTCGATGTCAGCGCTCCCCAGTGCGGCTTCTGTATACCGGGACAGTTGATGTCGGCTCACGCGCTCCTGCAGAGCAATCCCGATCCCACGATTGATGACGTCCACGAGGCGCTCGGCGGGAATCTCTGTCGCTGCGCCGGGTACCTGCAGATCACCGAAGCGGTCATGGTGGCCGCGAAAGCGGGGAAGCAATGACTTCCAACGGATTCGTCGGCGCGTCGCCAAACCGGGTCGGCGGTCGGGATCGCGTCACCGGCGCTCAGCAATACGTTGCCGATATTCACTTTGTGGGTGAGCTGCACGCCAAGCTCGTCAAGATCGATGAGTCCCGGGCTCGGATCATCTCGATCGACACCGCCAAGGCGGAGCAGGTCCCCGGTGTCCGGCTGATTCTGACTCCGGATGATCTCCCCAAACCTATGCCGCGATTTGGCCCCCAGTATCAAGACCGTCCGGTGCTCGCGGCCGGAATGGTCAACTATCACGGGGAACCGGTCGCCGCCGTGGCGGCCGACACAAAGGAGGCTGCTGAAGAGGCCGCCGCCCTTGTTGTGGTCGAATACGAGGTGTTGCCGGAGGTCCACACCATTGACGCTGCGTTGGCTCCGGACGCGCCACTCGTTCAAGACCCTTCCCTTCGAGCTGGGGAGCAGCTGGCGCATACCAACGTCAAGACCGAGATCAACTACGGCTGGGGTGATATTGCCGCGGTCGACGGGGACGCCGACTACGTGATCGAGCGGGAGTACGACTTCCCGATGATCACCCACTTCGCGATCGAACCGCATGGTTTCATTGCCGAACCCTTGGACGATGGTCTGAACGTGTGGAGCACGATTCAGCACCCCTTCCAGCTGCAGAAGACGCTTGCGAAGCTCCTCGACGTTCCACTTTCCAAGATGCGGGTCTTTGCTCCCGATCCGGGCGGCGGATTCGGCGGGAAGCAGCATCCGAAGCTCGAACCCTTGGTTTGCTACATGGCGCTCAAGACGGGCAAGCCGGTGCGGCTGATCATGTCGCTCGAGGAGACTTTCCAGGCTGTGCGGCGTCCGTCGACCCGGGTCCGGGTGAGGATGGGGCTCACGAACGACGGTGACATGGTCTTCCAGGACATTGAGACGGACTACCTCATCGGGGCATATGTCGACATTGCCGATCGCGTTGCCGAGAAGTCGTCGTACTTGGCCGCCGGCCCGTACCGAGTTCCCGTCGTCAAGATCGTCGGAAGGACCATTCTCTCAAACACCACTCCGACTACGGCGTTCCGCGGCTTCGGCGTACCTCAGATCACGTGGGCACGCGAGTCGACACTGGACGAAGCTGCGCTCGAACTCGGCATCGATCGCTTTGAGATCAGGCGACGCAACTTGCCGGAGAAAGGGTTCGAATTCGTGCCGGGCGACACGCCCGCCGACGGCGACTGGCGCCAGACGGCCGACAAGGCCGCGGATCTGATCGGCTGGGAGAACCCCCTTCCCGAAGGACGCGGTCGCGGTATCGCCTTCGGAATCAAGTCGGGCCCGACAACCGGCCTGTCGTACTCAACCGTGCGGCTGCTGGCCGATGGCAGCGCGATCATCTTCTCCGGAACCTCGGATATGGGCCAAGGGGCTCGCACAGTCTTCGCCCAGATCGTTGCCCAGGAGATGGGTATCCCGATCGAGAACGTCAACGTGATCATGGGAGACACCGCGACCGTTCCCTACGACCAGCAGACGTCTGCCAGTCGATCGACGGTGCTGATGGGCACGTCTGTCTACCGGGCATGCAAAGACATCCACGCCAAGGTGAAGGCAATGGCCGCCAGGGTGCACGAAGTCGACGAGGCCGACATCGAGGTCGACAGCGGCATCGTTCGACTCACCGGCGAGGAACTCCCGATCACCGACGTGGTCACTGCGGGTCTCGGAGCACTCGGCGGGGAGGTCATCGGCAACGGTGAGATGCGCAAGGACAAGATCCCCGGTCATCCGCTCGCCGGCAACGCGGCGTTCTTCGAGTTCAATTGCACAGCCATCGAAGCTGAGGTCGACCCTGAGACGGGGGAGATTCAGATCGTCAAACATGTCACGGTTGGCGACGTCGGAACGGCACTCAACCCGCAGCAAGTGCAAGGGCAGGACGACGGCGCGGCGATCATGGGCCTCGGCCACTCCTTGATGGAGGGACTCATCCTCGACGAGCAGGGGCGCACCAGGAACCTGGGCGCCATCGACTATCGCATCCCCACGAGCAAGGATCTACCGATCGAGCTGGTGAGCGCCAGCATCGAGAACCATGACGGTCCGGGCCCATACGGCGTCAAGGGCGTCAGCGAAGGCAGCCTGCTGTGTACGGCCCCGGCCGTCGGCGCCGCTGTGCGCGACGCCACCGGCCTGGTGATTCGCGATCTGCCGCTGACGCCGCAACGGGTGTGGGAAGCAATGAGGGAGCAGAAGACATGAGCGAGATTCAACATGTTGGTCCCGTGAGGGACATGCCGGCTGAGAAGGTTGTCGAGGCAGCGCAGATGGTGAAGGAGGGGCGCTCCTACTCGTTGTCGGTGCCGCGCTTCACCGGCATGCCGCTGTTCCCAGGGCATCCACCGTTCCAGGTCCTCAACTATCGGACACCTCCGGGAATCAAGGCCGGCGGCGTGCAGCCGTGGGGGCCTCCGAATGAGGTGGGCCTCGGTTACATGGCCGAATACCTGATGGCGTGCTCACACTCCGGTGCCCACATCGACGGGCTTGGTCACATGACCATCGGCGACGACAACCATTGGTACGGGGGCGGCAATACCGCTGAGCACCTCACGGATCATGGTCCGATCGTCGGAGATGCCTCCCATCTCCCGCCGTTCTTCACACGAGGTGTGCTGCTCGACCCGCCGACGTATCGCGGCGTGGATGCGCTGCCATCCAGCGAGCCGATCGGTGCCGACGAACTCCAGGCGATCGCCGAGTCCCAGGGTGTTGAGGTGAGGCCGTGGGATGTCGTGCTCATCCGCACCGGCTACCTCAAGTACTGGCCCGACGCTGAGGCGATGGCGGAGCACAAGACGGCCGGCCCCGACCTCTCCGCAGCCGAGTGGCTGCTGAACAAAGGTGTGGTTGCCACCGGCACCGATACCGAGACGTACGAGGTGATGCCCACGCCGGATCGCGGTTCCCCGGCGAACCCGCAACCGGTCCATACCAAGCTGCTCATCGAGAACGGGATCTACTTGCTCGAGAGCATCTACCTCGAGGAGATCGCTCGCGAGCGGGTTTACGAATTCCTCTTTGTGATGCTGCCGCTGAAGATCCGCGGAGCCACCGGATCGATGGTCGATCCGCTGGCGATGGTCTGAGCGGCGACGATTCGTGAAAGCTGTCGTTCTCACCGCTCCGAACGAGTTCGCCATCGAAGAAGTGCCGAAGCCGACGCCGGGACCGCAAGAGGTGCTGTGTCGGGTGAAAGCCGTCACAATTTGCGGTACCGACGCCCACCTCCTCCGCGGTGACTACCCGGGTTTCTGGCCGCCGTCACACCCGTTTATCCCGGGTCATGAGTGGGCCGGCGTCGTCTGCGAGCTCGGTGAAGGTGCCGGCGCGCTCGGCTTCGCGATCGGCGACCGTGTGGCGGGAACGTCACACGACGCGTGCGGCTTCTGCAAGAAGTGTGTCGAGGGTCGCTACAACGTGTGTGAGAACTACGGCAACACGGATGTGCATCGTCAGTACGGGCATAATTGGCAGGGTGCGTTTGCCGAGTACGTGGTGCACGGCGTCAAGTCGGTGTTCCATCTGCCAGACGAGCTGAGCTTTCAGGAGGGTGCGCTGCTCGATCCAGCTGCGATTGCCCTCCATACCGCGGAGCGGGGGAACATCAGCTCGGGTGACACGGTTGTGGTGCTCGGTCCCGGACCCGTCGGGCTGCTTGCGGGTGATGCCGCGCGCGCACTGGGTGCCGGCCGGGTGATCGTCATCGGTCGGGGGGAGCGTCTGGCGAAGGCCGCCGAACTCGGGTTCGAGACCGTCAACTACGCCACGAGTGATCCGGTCGAGACGGTTCAGGGCATGACCGACGGCGTTGGGCCCGATGTCGCCCTCGACTGCGCCGGTGTCCCCGATTCGTATCGGTGGGCTCTCGCGATGCTCCACAAGGGCGGTCGGTGTGCCTCGGTGGGTATCCCAGTCGAGGACGTACTCCTGTCGCTTCAAGACTTGGTGTTGTATGAGAAGGAACTGGTCGGCGTGCGCGCAACCGCGGGCGGCATGCGACGTGCGATGCCCTTGGTCGCCGACGGGCGAATCAGAGTCAACGAGCTCCACACCCATACGTTCCCGCTCGATGAGTTCGAGGCGGCAATCGACACGTTCAACGAACGTCGAGATGGTGCCCTCAAGGTGATCCTCGAGCCATAGCCGTTGAGCGGCTGTCAGAGACGTCGCGCGACGCTCAGCTATCACCCGGGGTTCGGGAGAGCTCAGAGGGTCCTGAAGTACTCGATCGCCTGTTGTGCTGCGGTTCGACTGTCCGGCAGCGGCAGTGTCTCGGTGGAGAGGTATCCGTGATATCCGGACTCCCGCAGGACAGCCGCCAACACGGGGAAGTTGATGTGGCCTCGACCCGCAGCAAGCCGGTTGCTGTCCGTGAACTGCACGTGGCGAATGCGGTCGCTCGCCGATCTCAACGATTCGGCCAGGTTGGCCTCCTCGATGTTCATGTGGAAGGTGTCGGCGAGGATTCCGAGGTCGCCAACTCCGACGTCGTCGATGAACTGCATCGCCTCCCCGATGGAGTTGATGTAGTTGGTCTCGTAGCGGTTGATCGGTTCGATGACGAGCGAGACGTTCTGGGAGAGGCCGTATTCGGCGTATCGGCCGACCGCGTCCAGGGCCTGCTCGTATTGGTCCGCCCGGTGGAGGTCCGATCCTGTGAGCGTGCCGCGTACACCACCGATCACAACCATTGCTTCCCAGGGGGATGCCAGGTCGATGATGCGATACATACGGTCATCGAGCCGCGTTCGTATCTCGGGATCGTCGGACGTCGGCGACCATCCATCCGAGTAGAACGACTGCCCGGTGGCGATCGCAGAGAGTTGAAGGCCGCGTTGCCGGAGTCCTTCGTCGCACGACACCACCGCCGGATCCGCAGGGTCGCGAACGCTGATCTCGATGGCGTCGTATCCGAGGTCAACCGCGGCGTCGAGTGCCGACTCCCACTCGCCCGCATAGAGGAGCGGGGCGAAAACGGCCGGAGTGGGGGAGATGGCCATGCTCGTCTTGAACATCAGACATCAACCCCCAATCCTTGCCTCGGCCTCAGCCGTCCGCGTTTACGGCGGATAGGCGAACGTGTACAGGTGACGGCCTCCGGGCTCCCTCGGTCCCTTGAGGACGGCTTCGACATCCTCGCGGGGACGCATGCTCACCTGTTCGATGGGCGGGAGTACTCCCGGCGGGTACATCTCCATGATGTCATTCACCAGGCGCTCCAGGTAGTCGAGGATGGCGTTGACCCCGCCTTTCGCCTTCTCCGGATCGGCCAGGGTGGCATCTCCAACCGACCCCTCGGGTGTTGCGACGACCTCGAGCGGGGATCCGCCTACCTGCTGCCAGAACGGCAGCGGAGCTTCCGCGAGCGGCAACGCCGAGCCGGACTTGTTGATGTGTCCGGGTGGCATCAACGGAGTGAACGTCGTCTTCTCGGCGAATTCCATGTCGAGGAATTCCGGGAAGAGCGCCAGTGAGAAGGATGCTTCACACTCGTCACCGTGGATGAACGGAGTGTCGAACGGCCCGCCGTGTTCCTTGTCACGCAGGTGCTCCGGGATCACGAACCACCAGTTGACGTTGACCAGGATCGCGGGGACCTGGTACTTCTTGCCGAACTGGTGCATTGCTGTGGGAATCACGTAGTCCTGGCCGTGCCCATTCAGCAAGATTTGCTTGCGGAAACCGGCATTCCAGTAGCCCGCAATGACCGCCCGCAGGTACGCGTTGAACGTCTCTTCCGGAATGACGATGTTGCCGGGCATGCCGAGGTGATGGAAGGGATGAGATCCGTACCAGATGGGCTCCGCCACCGTACACCCAGTTGCCTGGGCAATCTGCTCTGCCTGTCGGGTGACGAGGAACGTGTCCTCGCCGGGATTCTGAGCCAGGCCGTGCGCTTCAGTGCTGCCGATGGGGATGATGATCAGGTCGTTCTCTTTGAGCCGGTCCTCGATCTGCTTGCCCGTCATCGTCTGGTAGTAGATGCCGGTTGCGCGGTCCATGTGGCCGCCGTCTGGCGGAATCTGCCACTTGGTCATGTCTACCTCCTCCTTCTTTCTTGCCGTCTTCGGGTGGCGTGCTCCGGTGTGGTTGTGTCGACTCTCACGATGCGCCGGGTTGGATCAGGACTTTGATGGCGCCGTCTTTGCGCTGTATGAAGGTCTCGTAGGCCTCGGTGAAATCCGCCAGGGGGAAGGTGTGCGTGGTGACGCCGTCGACGTCGAGCTTGCCTTCCGTGATGAGAGGAATGACCTCCTCGCATGTTCCCGGGTTGGCTCGCACGCCGAAGAGGTCCATCTCCTCGAACACGATCCGCTGTAGCGGCAGGACGCAGGGCTCCAGCGGTACGCCGATGAGCGCAACACGTCCACCCTTTCTCGTCATGGCCACAGCATCGGCCGGGGTATTGCCCCGCGCTGCGGTGTCGATCGTGAAATGGGCACCCTTGCCATCCGTGAGTTCCTTCACGCCGTCGGGTCCGTCGACCTGTGTGTTGTCGACAACTTCGAATCCCATCGCGGCTGCGGTCTCGAGACGTTCGCCACCTCTTCCGACGAGGATGACCCTGGATGCCCCGAGGAGGCCTGCGATCTGGCCGGCCAGCAGCCCCTGGGCCCCTGGACCGATGATGGCCCCGACTTCACCGGGACCGACTCCGACTCTCTTGACCGCATGCAGCGCGATTGAACTGGCGTCCACCAAAGCAGCCTGTTCGAGTGTCATAGAGTCCGGGATCTTGAACACGCTCTTGATCGAGGTGTTGTGATACTCACGCATCGCGCCCGTGGAGTAGTGGCCGTAGTGGTGGTGACCGAGGTCTTCGTTGCCGTAGTTGTCGCAGAGGTTGTAGCGGCCGATCGTGCACATCCGGCAGTTGCCGCAGCCGTCGTGGGCAGTTCCCGCCACCCGGTCGCCGGGCCGGAAGCCAAGCTCCGCCGCGCCCTCACCCGAGGCGACGATGACACCTGACCACTCGTGGCCGGGGGTATACGGGTATCCCCGCGGCCAGCCCTTCTTCAGGAAGTTCCCCGAGATGAGCTCCTTGTCGGTGCCGCAGATCGCCACCGAGTGGACTGCGCACAAGACCTCGTGCCGGCCGGGCACGGGCACCGGGACACTCTGTACCTCGAACTCGTTTGGGCCAAGCAGGACCAGGGCGTCCATGCTGGCAGGGAGGACTGTCTCGGTCGCAATCGATTGCATAGGGGCTCCTCATCTCACCGCTGGCGGCTCGTGCCGTGCTTCTGCAGGATGCCAACAGTCAACCAGGTGGGTCATGGGGTGCGCAAGTCCATCGCACCGGGCCGGGCCACAGATCGTTCAGAAGAGGCGGTACTGTGAGGCGAACGCGTTGGAACCAAACGTGCGCAGGTCTACGGAAAGGTGCCCACCATGCCGCGAATCCCCTACCCGGATCTCAACGCCATCGACGATCCGGAGGTTCTCGCGATTCTGGAACGAGCTCGTCAGAACGGGACGCCCCGCCCCGAGTCCCAGGCAATCCGATCGCACGTGCCGGCGGTCGTGAAGACCTTTTCCGCGGCGTGGGAAGAGACGTTCGTCAACGGCGTCGTGGACCACGGCCTCAAGGAGTTGTGCCGCGTCTACGTCACCAAGACGGTTGCGTGCGGCTACTGCGCCGCGCAGCGTTCCGAGGATGCCGCAGTCGACGAGGATCACTATTCGGATCTCCTGCAGTTCCAGACCTCCCCCCGGTACACCGAGCGAGAGAAGGCCGCCCTGGGCTACACCGATGCGATCGTCTGGAATGCCGATTTCGCCGACGACGCGCTCTGGGACGACCTCCACGCTCATTTCACGCCGGCCGAGTTGGCCGAACTCGGCTTCTTCATCGCGCTCACCTCCGGCCAGCAGCGATGGCTGAAGACGCTCGACCTCGGTCACCGCGAGGTGCTTGCTGATACCAGCGCAGGCCTGGCAGCGGAGTCCCCGGCCGAAGCCTGAAGACGGCCGGCAAAGCCGGCTCTCTCAGAGCCGGGCGATGGTCAATCCACCGTCGACGGTGAGGATCTGGCCCGTCGAGTAGGGAATGTCCCCTGCGGCCAGCGCAGCAACCACCGCTGCGACGTCCTCCGGCATCCCGAAGCGCCGTTCCAGCGTGAGTCCGTCCTCGATCAGTGCCTCATACTTCTCCGCAACGGGTGCCGTCATGTCCGTCTGGATGACGCCGGGCCGTACTTCGAAAACGTCGATGCCGTATTCAGCAAGACGGGTTGCCCACAACAGGGTCGTCATCGAGAGCCCGGCCTTGCTGATGCAGTATTCGGAGCGATTTGGCGTGGCGACCGCGGCGCTGATCGACGTGATGTTCACGATACGTCCGCGAAATGCCGCGTCCGCTTCGTGCTCTTCGATCATGTGCCGCGCCAGACTCTGCGTCAACAGAAACGGACCCTTGAGGTTGACCGAAAGCACCGTGTCGAGGTCTTCCTCCGTTGCCTCGAGGATGTCGTTGCGGCCGGGAGATGTGATCCCGGCGTTGTTGACGAGCACATCGAGTCGACCGACCGCCGCCAGTGTCTCAGACACAAGTCGACTGCGCCCTTCGGCAGTTCCGACATCGGCGGACACGTATGTGATGTCGCCGAGACGAGAGAGTGATGCGAGCGTCTCGGCCACCGCTTCTCTGGCGCGCAGACCGTTGATGACCACCTGGTACCCGTCGGTGAGGAGCCGCTGGGCGATCCCGAGCCCGATGCCGCGGGAGCCGCCGGTTACGAGTGCGCTGCGGGTGGTCATGGTGAATCCTCGAGAGGTCCGAAGAACGTGAGATACGGCATGTCATCGGCAAGGCGTTGTGCGTAGAGGGCCGCCTCCATGAGGTGGTAGTCACCCCACATCACGGACTCGCCCGACGGAACGCCGTCGGGGTTCGGGGCGTGGTCCCAGCCGTTTGGTCGGTGGTAGACGCCATGCAGGAGGATGCCTTCGTGATCCGGGTCGAGACTGAGGTACCCGTCGCCGAGCAAGGTCCGTAGGACCGTGAGACCCGCTTTCGTGTAGCTGTCTCCTCCAGGGTCTCCGGCAACGGTGAGGTAGTGGCCGAGCCGCAGCAACCCCTGTGCCGCGATGGCTGCCGCCGAACTGTCGACGGGTTCGTGCGCATTGTGTGGCTCGGCCGGCCGGTCGAGGTAGTCGCCCATCGACGCAAGGCCGGGGGCGCCCGTGTCCCAGTACGGCACACCGTCGAGCGGCGTCTGGTCGATGTAGAAGTCGCAGGCGGCGCCGGCGGCGGCGAGCATCATCGAACGTACCCGCTCTCTTCCGCCGAGCGGTTCGAGTTCCGTGTCTTCGACGGTATCGAGGAACTCGAGTTGCTCGGCGTAACCGGACATGACCCAGGACAAGCCGCGTGTCCACGTGGTGAATGGCGAGTATCCCTGCTGCGTACTCGGCGCGCGGTAGTTGCCGTCGGTGACGTTGAACAGGGACTCATGCGCAACCCGTCCGCGGATGTCGTACACATCGCGACCCTCACCGTAGAACACGTTGTAGGTGGCCGTAGTCGCGGCGTGAGCGATCGCTCGTTCGAGCAACGAGATGGAACGGTCGTTCTCGCTGAGAAGACGGTGGCCGAGGCGGTGCGCCAGCACGAGGGACCGAAGGGAACGCATCGTGTCACAGAACAACGAGTGCGGGCCGTTGAATGAATAGATGAAACCGCCGCCGTCCGCTGTCTCGGTCCAGCGCATCGCCTGAACAGCCCCACTGACCTGCAGGGCATTCTCGTAGAACGCCAATTCCCAGGCATCGAAGGGAACGCGGCCCTCGAGCATCAGCCTCCTGAGGTTCCCGTAGGTGCTGACGTTGTTGAAGCCGTGGTCGTGGACACCTTCGTGCGTGAGGTGCGGCGACATGTGATCACGTGTGAGCCGGCGGCCGAGATCGAGCGCCTCTTCGTCTCCGGTGGCGTCGAACTGCAGGATGGCTTCACCGTAGAGAAAACCCTGGGTCCATTCGGTCCAGCCGCGAGCGGTGTAGCGGCCGTCGACGGTGTAGACGGGTGTTGCCAGATCCGGTGAACTCTTGAGGCACAACCGTCTGACTTTGGGACCGGAGGTGTCCCATAGCCGGTCGAGCTGGGGCTTGAGTGACGCCGGTTCGATTGAGGTGTCAATCTTGATCAAGACGCGCTCCGAGTTTCTATGAGCAATGGCTCTGTGTTGCCTCTTCGAGCGAAGCTAGCACGGCGACAGAGCGACGCGACCGGCGGAGCGCCTGCCCCCATCAGCCGACCCCGGTTCGCTTCTTCTTCTTGGCGGCAGCAATCGCAACGCGCGCTTCACTCTTCTTGTAGTGATCGTCGAGCGGGTAGCAGCCCGAGGCTGTTCCGATCCGAGGACCCGTGGTGCAATCGCTGAAAGTTCGGCAGATCATCTTCGTATCCATGGTGTTCCCACTGAGGACATCTGCGGGCAGGTTGGGGTAACTCAGAGCCATCCTGCCGATACCGACCATGCCGACGTTCCCGGCCCGCACCTGGTACTGAGCGGCGTTCGGGAGGAGTTCCTGGAGGTAGCTGTAGCCGCTCCCGATCACCACCAGATCCGGGTGGGCTCTGGTGAGGGCTGCCGTGGTTTCGAGGTGATACGCGACCTCGGCAAGCGGCTCGCGCGGCGGGAGGTAGCCGTCGAGCGCGGGGTGGTAGGCGGGCCGGGTCACATGGGGGTTGTAGTACGGGCTTCCAATCGTGACACATACCAGAGCTACCCCCAACTCGGCACAGAGATCGAGGAACCGATGGGTCTCGCCCAGCGGGTTGCCCTGTTCGTCGGGCCCGAAGACGTAGGGTGGTTGGTCGAGCGGTTCCGGATAGCCGACGCCCTCCTCATCTTCGAGGTACGGGCCGGGATCGACTGCGCTCAAGCGCACGGCGATCGTCAGATCGGGGCGCTGTGCCCTCAGTTGTTCCACCACGGAGCGCAGGACGCGAGTTCGTCCTTCGAACGAGCCGCCGTAGCGGCCGGGCCTGGTTCTTGCGCTCAGCAATTCGTGAAGGAGGTAGCCGTGGCAGTGTTTGATGTCGACAAAGTCAAACCCTGCGTCGGCGGCGAGCATCCCGGCCCGGACGTAGACGTCGACAAGTTCATCGAGCTCGTCGTCGCTCAGGACGGACGCGTCGGAGACGGGCAACCGCCTGTCGAGCTGAGACTGCCGGTATGCGACGCGCGGCAGCGGCTCACCGAGCGGCCGGGACCACCGGCCGCTGTGCGTCAACTGGAGACCCGCGACAAGATGGGCGCCATCGAA
>Ga0316192_10000617_pt1 | contig 26176 bp, 26 predicted proteins | sample MerIslwburrow_MG_FD_204931 | JGI IMG/M metagenome (GOLD analysis project Ga0316192, IMG submission 204931) | Coastal sediment microbial communities from Maine, United States - Merrow Island worm burrow | ecosystem: Environmental > Aquatic > Marine > Coastal > Sediment | place: USA: Maine...
TCGTATGCCTCCTCGACCGTGTAGGGTGCGATGGATGAGAAGTCTTGCTTCTGGTCCCACGGGCACCCGTTCTCGGCGTCACGCAGGCGCTCCATAACTTCAAGTAATTTATCGATACTACTCATACCTCGTTATTTATTAATAAGTTTTATAAATCTAAGAAGCATCTGGGCAGTTGCACCCCAGATCCGCTGGCCCTCGTAGTGAAACTCGACCATCGGGAATGACAGCCCCTGCCATTCACGCGTCACCATACGATGGTTTACCGGTTCCATCAGGAAAGACAGGGGCACCTCGAACGCGTACTCGACCTCTGTCGTGTCTATCTCGAGCGGCACAGATCCATCGACGAACCCGACAATGGGGGTCACCGCGTAGCCCGTGACCGTCGGCATCGTCTCCAGGTAGCCAATGATCGACACGTGCTCTTCCGGAATGCCGATTTCTTCGCGGGTCTCACGTAACGCGGTTGTTTCGATATCCGCGTCAGAATCCTCCATGCGCCCACCCGGAAAACTCACCTGGCCCGCATGGTGCTTGAGATCTGCCGAGCGCTGCGTCAGCAATATGGAAAGCCCTGCAGCGTGGCGGCGCACCGGAATCAGCACACCGGCCGGCGTCAGGGTTGCGGCGATTTTCTCGAGCATTCCCTGGGGCCAGCTGTAGGTACCCCTGGGCACCACAACGTCCAGCGGATTGGACGGTTTTCTCGTCGCCGCCAGTCGCTCGCGCAGATGTGCGGCCGTGATAGTCACCTAGTTCTTGATGCCACCCTCTGTCAGGGCGGCAGGGTCAAGCAGGCGATCGAGTTCCTCGTCCGTCAGGTCCGTCATTTCCTGCGCGACGTCCTTTAACGGTCTGCCCTCGGCATACGCTTTCTTTGCGATGGCGGCGCCGAGTTCGTAGCCGATGACCGGGTTCAACGCAGTAACCAGGATCGGATTGCGACCGACAGTGGCGCTGATCTTGTCGACATTGACTGTGAATCCGGCGATCGCCTTGTCCGCCAGTACCGTGCAGGCATTGGCCAACAACTCGATGCTCTGCAACAGGTTGTGGGTCACAACCGGCAGCATGACATTGAGCTGGAAATTACCCGACTGGCCGCCAATAGCGACCGTCGCATCGTTGCCGATCACCTGCGCTGCAACCATCGCAACCGCCTCGGGAATTACCGGGTTAACCTTGCCCGGCATGATGCTCGAGCCCGGCTGCAGCGCGGGCAATGCGATCTCACCAATACCTGCCAACGGGCCGGAGTTCATCCAACGCAGATCATTCGATATCTTGGTCAGGCTCACGGCGAGCACTCTCAGCTGCCCCGACGCTTCAACGGCAGCATCCTGGCTGGAGAGGCTCTCGAACTTGGACGCGGCCGACTTGAAGTCGATACCGGTCCTCTCGGCCAGCAGCACGGCGACTTTGTCGCCAAATTTTGGGTGCGCATTGATGCCGGTGCCGACAGCGGTGCCGCCCATGGCGAGCTCCGTCAGTCGTCCCATCGTGTCGCCAAGCCTCTCTGCGGCATGGTCGATTTGCGAGCGCCAGCCGTCGAGCTCTTGCCCAAGCGTTACGGGCATGGCATCCATCAGGTGCGTACGGCCGGTCTTGACGATATCGCCTACCTCGGCGGATTTGGTCTCCAGCGCAGCCGACAAATGCCTCAATGCTGGCACCAGGTGCTCATGAATCGCGATTGCGGCACTGACATGGACACAGGTGGGAATCGCGTCATTGCTGCTTTGACTCATGTTCACATGGTCGTTCGGGTGCACTTCGGCGCCCAGATTCTCCGAGGCAACGTGGCCGATGACCTCGTTGGCGTTCATGTTCGAACTGGTGCCAGATCCTGTCTGGAATACATCGATCGGAAAATGCTCGTCGTACCCGCCTTCGGCGACTTCCAGAGCCGCCTTCTGGATAGCCATTGCGACGTCGTTCGTGAGCAGACCGAGTTCGTTATTGGCGCCGGCACACGCCCATTTCACCAGACCGAGCGCGGAAATGAACTGCCGCGGCATCGGCAAGCCACTGATCGGAAAATTCTCGACAGCCCGCTGCGTCGTTGCTCCCCACAATGCGTCTGCGGGAACCTGGAGTTCACCCATGCTGTCATGTTCGGTGCGATATTCTTTGCTAGTCATTGCCTGTAATACTCCGTGCTATATGCCATGCGTCCTCGCGCGTGTATCATGGCGCCGCAGCGCAAGAGGCGCTGCGCGCAGGTATCATTCGCGCATTGCGCGCGCAAGTCTACACTGGTTTTCATCACATGAAAGTGTCAACGCTAAGAGCCCTCTCGCCCGCTGATGGTCGCTATGCCGACAAGGTCAAAGGGCTGCGCGACATATTCAGCGAGTACGGCCTCATTCGCTTCCGGGTACTGGTCGAAGTGCGATGGTTGCAGTGTCTCGCTGACGAATCGTCGGTGCCCGAACTCGCGCCGCTGTCCTCAGTAATGAAAGACGTCCTGAACCACATCGTGGACGACTTTTCGCTGGATGACGCTGAACGCATCAAGGACATCGAGGCGACAACAAATCATGACGTCAAAGCTGTCGAGTATTTCATCCGCGAACGTTTGGGAGATGGGCCCGAAACCGGTCCTCTCAAGGACTTTTTGCATTTTGGCTGTACATCCGAGGACATCAACAACGTTGCTTATGCACTGATGCTGCGGTCCGCACGGACCGATGTCATCCTGCCGCAGATGCAGGAAATCAGGGCCAGGCTTCAATCCATGGCCCGGGAACATGCCGCTTTGCCAATGCTGTCACGGACTCACGGACAGACGGCCAGCCCGACAACCTTAGGCAAAGAACTGGCCAATGTCGTCGCGCGCCTGGACCGGGCCCAGCAGCAGTTTCACAGCGTCGATATTCGTGGAAAATTCAACGGCGCCGTCGGCAACTTCAATGCCCACGTCGTTACCTACCCGGAGGCGGACTGGCAGGCGATCAGCGGCAGTTTCGTCGAGTCGCTGGGCCTGGACCTGAACCCGTATACAACACAAATCGAACCGCACGACTGGACGGCTGAGTATGCGCATGCGCTGGTTCGCTACAACACCATCCTGATCGACCTCTGTCGCGACGTGTGGGGATACGTTTCGCTCGGCTATTTCAAACAGCGGGTCGCCAAAGACGAGGTCGGGTCTTCAACGATGCCGCACAAGGTCAACCCGATCGATTTCGAGAACGCCGAAGGGAACCTCGGCATGGCAAACGCGATGCTGAGTCACTTTGCTGAGAAACTGCCGATTTCACGCTGGCAACGAGACCTCACCGACTCGACCGTGCAGCGAAATTTCGGCGTTGCCATCGGCTATATCATTATCGCACTGCAATCCACGCACAAAGGTCTCGCAAAGTTACAGGTCAATAACGAAGCAATCCTTGCGGATGTCAGCGCCGCGTGGGAAGTGCTCGCTGAGGCCGTGCAATCCGTGATGCGCCGCTATGGCATCCCGGAGCCCTACGAGAAACTCAAGGCGCTGACGCGCGGCCAGGCCGTCACGAAAGACCTGCTGCAGGAGTTCATCGCGACGCTCGACATTCCGGATGACGAGAAAAAACGCCTTCTCGACCTCACGCCGCAGCACTACACGGGCGTCGCAGCCAGCCTCGCGAGCAAAATCTGAGCCCCACGTACCATATGTGAAATTCCCGGGGCCAATCACGCCCACCCGCGGATTCTCTGAATCGCCCGTCACGTCTGGGATACGAACCGTTCGCATCGGCAATGTCTGCGGCAAAAACGTGACGCAGTTGGCACAGTCAATCTTTTCCGGCCGGTAAGATGACTCACTATGGAACAGGCACGAGAAAAAGGCCAACGCTGGGTCATCTCCACACGTGAAGAGATGCGGCAAGCCGTCATCGACGTCGCGCGCGAGGCAAGCCGCAAGATTTCAATCTTCACTCACGACCTTGAGCCGGGCATCTATGACGACCCGGACTTTCTTGAAGTCATAAAACGATTCATTTTATCGCAGGCTTATTCTCGAATTCGCGTCCTGATCGCGGACCCGACTCGCGCCATCAAGAACGGCAACAACTTCGTTCACCTCGGGCGTCGGCTTAACACCTATATCGAATTCCGGCATGTTCGTGAAGATCTGCGAACGCATGCCGAGTCGTTCTGTATCGCCGATGAAACTGCATTGGTTTATCGGCTGCAGGCCAATCGTTGGGAAGGCATCGCCGATACCTACGAACCGGCCGTGGCCAAACTGTACGGCAAGATGTTCGACGAGCTCTGGACCGCCAGCGAAGTAGAAATGGAATTCCGCCAACTCGGCATCTAAAACAAATTCAGGGGGCCTCAGGGCCTTGGCACGGAATGCACCCAACAGATCTGACTGTCTCAGCTGTCATTGAAGACAATGGACGTTATTTGCTCGTCGAAGAATATTCGAGGGGAGATGTTCTGCTGAACCAACCCGGCGGCCATATCGAGGCCGGCGAATCGCCCGAAGAAGCGGTCATTCGCGAGGTTCGCGAGGAAACAGGCTGTGACGTTTCCTGCGGTGAACTCATCGGCGTTTATCTGTGGATCCACCCACAGACGCGCCAACAGTTCCTGCGGCTCGTCTTCGTCGCAGAATACCTCGGCTGCGACGAGAGCAGGAGCCTCGATCGTAATGTCGTCAGGAAGCGCTGGATGGCGCGTGAAGATATCGAGCACCGCCGCAACGGACTGCGCTCTCCCGTCGTCTTGCGCTGTGTTTGCGACTTCGAAGCGGGCAAACGCCAGGCCGACTCGCTGCTCACCGGCATGCTGCCTTTGCAGAACAACGTCGACGCGGTACTCGCCAACGCCGACCTGGTCTGAATGCTAGAATTCGTCGGCTATGATGCCGGACCTCCAAAATCGTAAAGTCGTTCTGGGCCTCTCCGGAGGTGTGGATTCGGCCGTCGCCGCTATTCTTCTCAAGGAGGCCGGCGCCGAGGTGCACGCGCTGCACATGACGAACTGGGAGGACGAGGACGGCTATTGCACGGCAGCTGAAGACCTCCAGGACGCACGCAGTGTGTGCGAGCAGCTCAACGTCCCGCTGCATCATGTCAATTTCGCCAAACAGTACCGCGACCGGGTGTTCCAGTATTTCCTCGACGAGTACGCTGCTGGCCGCACGCCCAACCCGGACGTCCTGTGTAATCGCGAGATCAAATTTGGCGTATTCAGGGAACATGCCAAGCGCCTTGGCGGTGAACTGCTTGCGACCGGCCACTACGCGCGCACGGCGCTTGTTGATGGCCGGACCGTATTACTCAAAGCTGCTGACCTCAACAAGGATCAGAGCTACTTCCTGCACGCGGTAAGTGCCGACGCGCTGGCCGAAACTGTATTCCCGCTAGGCGACTTGCAGAAAAATGCGGTTCGGGACATTGCGCGAGATCACGGACTCGCTGTGCATAACAAGAAGGACAGCACCGGTATCTGTTTCATCGGTGAACGGCCATTTCGCGAGTTCCTGAGCACCTACTTACCGGCCTCGCCTGGCCCCATCCTCACGCCGGATGGAAACGAAATTGGCGAACACTCGGGCCTGATGTACTACACGCTCGGGCAGAGACAGGGACTGGGTATTGGTGGCCGCCAGGACGCAAGTGACGAGCCCTGGTACGTCGTCGATAAAGACCCGCCAAACAACGCGTTGATCGTTGCCCAGGGCAATACCGATCTCTTACTGAGCGACGGCCTGGTCGCCGTCGAGGCAAGCTGGATCAATGGTCCGCCCGCCGCACTGGAATCTGGCTATCGATGCTCCGCCAAAGTGCGCTATCGGCAAGTTGATCAACCCTGCACGGTTGAACACATTCGCGACGGGACGCTCAGGGTTCGCTTTGACACCGCGCAGAGAGCGGTCGCTCCGGGCCAGTATGTGGTGTTTTACGAGACAGATCGCTGCCTGGGCGGCGCGGTTATTGACGAAATCGACAAGATCAGCGATTCGGGTTCCGCTATAATGCGCCCGCCCGTTGACCTTTCAGGTCACGGCTAACCCCGACAATCCCGGAGAAAACACGATGAAGGACAGCTTCGGCGCGCGCTCGACGCTTGCTGTTGGTGACGACAGCTTTGAAATTTTCCGCCTTGATGCCGTAACTGAAGGGCATGCAGCAAAGCTGCCCTACTCCCTGAAAATTCTGCTGGAGAACCTGCTGCGGCACGAAGATGGTCGTGACGTGACCCGCGACGATATTCTCGCGCTGGCGAACTGGGATCCAAGGGCGGCCCCAAGCACGGAAATCTCGTTCACACCGAGCCGTGTGATCCTGCAGGACTTCACGGGGGTCCCTGCTGTCGTCGATCTTGCCGCGATGCGCGATGCTGTGGTCAAACTCGGTGGTTCGGCCGACAAGATCAATCCGCTGTCGCCCGCCGAACTGGTTATCGACCACTCTGTGCAGGTCGACAACTACGGCGCCGCCAATTCTCTTGATCTGAATAACAAGATCGAGTTCAGCCGCAACAGGGAACGCTACTCCTTCCTGCGTTGGGGCCAGTCGGCATTTGAGAACTTCCGCGTCGTACCGCCGAACACCGGTATCGTGCACCAGGTAAATCTGGAGTATTTGTCGAGGGTTGTCTTCGACACCGAAAAAGGCGGCAGCCGCAGAGCCTACCCGGATACCGTCGTCGGGACGGATAGTCATACGACCATGATCAACGGACTCGGCGTACTTGGCTGGGGCGTCGGCGGCATCGAGGCAGAAGCCGCCATGCTTGGTCAGCCGATTACGATGCTGATTCCGCATGTCATCGGCTTCAAGCTCACAGGTACGCTTAAGGAAGGCACAACGGCGACAGACCTCGTTCTGACCGTGACAGAAATGCTTCGCGAGAAAGGCGTGGTTGGCAAATTCGTTGAGTTCTACGGCGACGGTCTGAGCAGCTTGCCGCTTACGGATCGTGCAACGCTGGCAAACATGTCGCCTGAATTCGGTTCGACCTGTGCCATTTTCCCGATTGACGGCGAAACAATCCGCTATCTCGAACTGTCAGGCCGGGATGCTGACCACATCAGGGTGATCGAAGCCTACGCCAAGGAACAAGGGCTATGGCGCATTGATGGCCAACCGGACGCGCTTTACAGTGACACGCTCGAACTCGACATGAACACAGTCGAACCCAGCATTGCGGGACCGAAGCGCCCTCAGGACCGCATCGCCCTGAGCGTCGCAGATACAACCTATCAAAGGCACCTCGAGACTGCTGTCGCCAGTCGTGAAGCCGGTGGCTCTGCGATAGCAAAGCTCGACGGCGAAGATGTCGAGATTCGTGACGGCGCCGTCGTGATTGCGGCCATCACCAGCTGCACCAATACGTCCAACCCTGCTGTAATGGTCGCGGCCGGCCTGCTGGCGCGCAATGCTCATGCGAAAGGTCTGAAGACCAAGCCATGGGTGAAAACGAGCCTGGCACCCGGATCGAAAGTGGTCACGGACTACCTGGAGAAATCGAACCTGATCGATGATCTCGACGCACTTGGTTTCTACACCGTTGGCTACGGCTGCACGACCTGTATCGGCAATTCCGGACCGTTGAAGCCTGAGATCGAAGCCGCCATTAAGGAAGGCGATATCGTCGTGACGAGTGTGCTTTCGGGCAACCGTAACTTCGAGGGACGCATTCACGCGCTCGTACAGATGAACTTCCTGGCATCACCGCCACTTGTCGTCGCGTACGCGCTCGCGGGCAATCTTGACGTCAATCTGCTGAACGACCCACTTGGCGAAGATACAGACGGCAAGCCGGTTTTCCTGAAAGACATCTGGCCCAGCCAGAAAGAAATTCACGAGACGATCGCGGCGAACATCGACTCCGACATGTTCAAGTCGAGTTACAGCAGCGTATTCGCCGGTGACGAAAACTGGAATGCGATCAGCACACCGGAAGGCGAGATCTACACCTGGGACGAGGCATCAACCTACGTCAAGAATCCTCCGTACTTCGAGGGCATGACCGCTGATCCGGCGCCAGTACGCGAGATCAAAGGGGCCCGGGCACTCGCATTGCTTGGTGATTCGGTCACGACCGATCACATTTCACCAGCGGGCGGTATTGCGGCAGACAGTCCGGCGGCCGAGTATCTGAAGGCGAACGGCGTCAAGCCATCTGACTTCAACTCGTACGGTTCACGTCGTGGCAACCACGAAGTGATGATGCGCGGCACGTTCGCGAACATCCGCTTGCGTAACCAGCTTGCGCCGGGCACTGAGGGCGGCTGGACGAAGCACCAGCCCAGCGGCGAACAAATGTCGATCTACGACGCGTCCCTGAAATACAAGCAGGAAGGCACGCCGCTCGTGGTTATCGCCGGTACCGAGTACGGCACAGGTTCTTCCCGCGACTGGGCTGCCAAGGGGACGCTGCTACTGGGCGTCAAGGCCGTTCTTACCAAGAGCTTCGAACGCATTCACCGCTCGAACCTGATCGGCATGGGCGTGTTGCCCTTGCAGTTCCAGGACGGTGACGATGCCGTATCGCTTGGTCTGACCGGTACGGAAACGTTTGATATTTCCGGCCACACAGATCCTGATGCCAAAACCGCCACTGTCACAGCGACTCCGACAGAAGGCGATCCCATCACCTTCGAGGCAGACATTCGCATCGATACGCCGAAGGAACGTGACTACTACGAGAACGGCGGCATCCTGCATTACGTTCTGAGACAGCTTGCTGCTTGATGGCCTGCTGACAGCCCTGCGTGAGGCGCAGCATGTTTGCGTTCTCACCGGGGCCGGCATTTCCGCCGAGAGCGGCGTACCGACATTCCGGGACGCACAAAGCGGCCTCTGGGCGAAGTACGACCCGCTCGACCTCGCGACACCTGAAGCATTTCTGCGCGATCCGGAGTTGATCTGGCGCTGGTATCGCTGGCGCCGCGAACTCGTTGCGAAAGCTGAGCCCAACCCGGGACATTTAGCCCTGGCGAGGCTGGCGGAATGTGTTCCTCGATTCACGCTGGTCACCCAGAATGTCGACGGCCTGCATCAGCGCGCTGGCAGCACCGATGTCATTGAGTTCCACGGTAACCTGTTCGAAAATCGGTGCTTTGTTGAGGACTGCGTCATCGATTCCGGCACGGATACAGCCGAGGATGCGGTGCCCGTTTGCCCCGCTTGCGGCGGACACCTGCGCCCAGGCGTTGTCTGGTTCGGTGAAGCCATTCCTGGGCGCGCCCTTAAAAACTCATTTGCCGCAGCCGCCGACTGCGACGTGTTTTTGTCGATCGGAACGTCTTCGCTGGTCTATCCCGCCGCAGGCCTGGCCGAGATCGCGAAAAACAACGGCGCAACTGTCGCCGAGGTCAATCCTGACCCGACCATGCACGCGGCTGGTTTCGATCACGCAATTGCTGCAAAAGCTGGTACGGTATTGCCTGAGATACTGAAACGAGTGTCTGCGACGTGACCGAAAAATCTGCTGCAAAAATCCTGGCCAGGCCGCGCTGGATGAAAATTACCGGTGCTGTAATAGGCGCACTGGCCGTTATTTATATCGTGCTTGGCATCTACTGGTCGCGCCAGCCCGACGTTTTCTGGGTCAATCATACGATTGACGAGCAACGCATCGTCGTTGGGTATTCCACCGCGGACACGCTGATACGCGTCACCGAGGTAATGCTCGATAAACCGGGTGGTTACCTCAGCAATGACGTCATGCCGCCAGGTGTTTTTCTCGATAATGTTCCCAACTGGGAACTTGGTGTGCTGCAGCAAGTGCGCGATCTTGCGCGGGTCATCCGCAACGACTACAGCCGGAGCCAGTCGCAGTCCAAGGAAGACCCTGACATTCGCGACGGTGAGCAGGCATTTTTCATCGACAACACCTCATGGATATTTCCAAAGGCCGAGTCCGAGTACCGCCATGCGATAGAGGGATTCCGACGCTACAGAGACCGGCTCGTCGACGATGCCGACTCCGAGGCGCAATTCTACGCGCGCGCAGACAACCTCAGGGAGTGGCTCGCACAGGTCGAAAAGCGGCTCGGTAGCCTGACTCGACGGCTTGGCGACAGTGTCGCGACGACGCGCATCAATGAAGACCTTGCTGGTGACCCATCTGCCACTGCATCGAATCCGCAGCCAGACCAGGTCACTGTGCAAACGTCATGGTTTGACGTTGATGATGTGTTCTTCGAGGCGCGTGGTACCGCGTGGGCGCTGGTGCATTTTTTCCGCGCTGCCGAATTCGATTTCGCGCAGGTGCTGGACGACAAAAATGCCAGCGCCAGTGTCAGACAGATCATTCGCGAACTCGAGGCCAGTCTGCAGCCGCTGGGGTCCCCGATGATCCTGAACGGCAGTGGCTTTGGTTTTTTTGCCAACCATTCCCTGGTGATGGCAAATTACCTGGCGCGTGCGAACGCGGCAGTCATCAACCTCAGGGAGCTCCTGGATCAAGGGTAATCGCCCGCTGGGGCGGGCTCCTGAATGCTAAATCACTTTAAGTTATGTCTTTAACTTATTGTTTTTAATATATTCCCAGCCAAGCTGGTATCGATTTCCAGGACTCGCCGAGCGACTTGTCCAGACGTTTGTAATCAGGTTCAAAGCGGCCCACGCGCTGCCAAAATCGCCTTGAGTGGTTCATGTGCTTTGCGTGGCACAGCTCGTGGATCATCAGGTAGCGAAGTAATGCCGGGTCGAGGAACAACAGGCAGTAGTTGATGCTGATGGTACCGGTGCTCGAGTGACTGCCCCAGCAGGTGCGTTGCCCCCGCACGTGCATTCTCTTGAACGGATCACCCGTCATTGCTGACAATGAACGCAGTTGTGGCAGGAACTCCTTCTTCGCGACCGACGCCAGCCAGCGCTTGAGTGCCATCACACAGAGCTTGTCGTCACCTGTCCGGCCGCTCAATGTTACAACACGATTGCTGCAACGGTAACGGACCGTGTCCGCGTCGCTGCGGCGCTCGTAGCGCACGCGAAACCGTTGCTCGAGCGCCGGCAACTCGACCAGGTTGGGCAATACGAACGGCTCTGGCGGTAGCACTTCGGCAAAGGATGCCCTGGACCGGTCGATCCACTCTCGATGCTCTTCGACAAATGCCTGTATGTCCCGCGCCCTGGTTCGCCGTGGCACAACGACCTCGACACGTCCCCGGGGGAATACTTTGATCGACAGACGGCGGGCGCGCTTGCTTTCACGCACAGAAAAGCCTGGCGAATCGCCAGGCTCTTCGGTATCTGAAAACAGTCTGAGTTGTTCTGCCGCGCTGTGCACGGCGTCTATTCTACGGATGGTCGCCCGAGAAGCGAACCGCATCGCTCATCGACATCTTGCCCTCGACGCCGCCAACCTCAGCACTCTCACTGATATAGAGCTTGACCTCGCGTTCCAGCACGATACTGCCTTCCACAACCGATCCCGGCCCAATGACAATCACTGGGAGCTTGTCGTTGTTGCCATTGCGGTTCCACATGCCGGGTTTCTCGATAATGATGTCACCTTTGACGACGGATGCGTCGCTCAATTCCACACCGCCGGCAACAGTGCTGATATCGCCACCCACCTCACTGCCGACGAGTTCGATGGACCCATTGACGTTGCTGACGTTGCCTGTCACCACGGTGCCTTTCTCGAGAGAGATGCGGCCGTTCACGGTTTCGACTTCGCCACTCACTTTGCCACCCTCGCCCACGCTGACCGAGCCGTTGACCGTCTCGAGGCTCTGCGCCGTGACATTGTCGTCCAGCTTGACGCTGCCATTCACCGTATTCGCGTTCTCGATTTTCGAGTTCTGATCCACGCGGATCTTGCCGTTAACCGTGTTGAGTGACCCCGTGACCGTGGCGCCTTCGCCTACCGAAATACTGCCGTTGACACTGGTCGCGCCATCAGATTCACTGCCTGCAGCGACACTGACACTTTTGTTTACACTCGCGCCGTAAACCGGCACGGTCATCAGTAAAATCAGTAATCCTATGGTGAATGCGCTCTTGAGTAATGCTTTGCTCATTTTCAGATCCCCTTGGCATTGGTACTCATTAGATACCTCCGATCGGCGATCGGTTGCAATATGGACACAAGAAAATGCCCTATGAGTTGATCGATATTGGCGCCAATCTTACCCACGACAGCTTTGATGAAGATCGTGCCGAGATGATGCAGCGCGCGCATGACGCCGGCGTGTCCAGAATGATCGTTACGGGCAGCAGCAACCAGGGCAGCCTGGACGCGGTGAGTCTCGCTGAAACCGAGCCCGGACGGCTGTATGCCACAGCGGGCGTGCATCCGCATCATGCCGCTGATTTCGACGACAGTAGCGCCCGCCTGATTCGCGAGCTGGCCGCCAAAGACTCGGTTGTAGCCGTCGGGGAGTGCGGGCTGGACTACTTTCGCAACTATTCGCCGCGCCAGGCGCAACTGGCCGCATTTCAGTCACAGCTGGATATAGCGGCTGAAACCGCCATGCCGGTCTTCCTGCACCAGCGCGACGCGCACGACGACTTTGTCGATGTGCTGGAGCCGATGCTGCCACGGATAACGCGAGCCGTTGCACACTGCTTCACAGGTGAACACGAATCCCTGCGTGAATACCTGGCAATGGGGCTATGGATCGGCATCACCGGCTGGATCTGCGATGAGCGCCGCGGCGCTCACTTGCACGATATTGTTTCGGCTATCCCGGACGACCGGTTGTTAATTGAGACGGATGCGCCCTACTTGCTACCGCGCACTATCCAACCGAAACCAAAAACACGGCGCAACGAACCGGCTTACCTGCCAGAAGTCTTGCGGGTGGTGGCCGAAGCGCGAGGTCAGACTGAAGAGCACGTGGCGAGCATTACTACGGAGAACGCGATTCGCTTTTTTGGGCTGTAACGGGACGCCACATGACCAGGTCGTTGTAGATTGCCTGGCCGAGCTTGAAATCCATCGTCCCAACCTGCTCAAAACCGTATTTTCGATAGCAATTGACAGCCCAGGGCGCCTCTTCCCAGACGGTAAGCCAGACGCCGTCAGCCGACTGCTCTTGCGCGTAGCGCGCGGCGGCATCTATCAGGCGGCCACCGATACCGAAGCGCTGCTGACCCGGCATGACATAGACCTGGTGCAGCTCGAGTGCTCGCGCCACCGGAATTTCATCCGGTTGTGCGCCCTCCCGAATCTTTATAAATCCGATAGCCAGGTCATCATTCAGTGCCAGCAGGTAGCGACACCCTGGCAAGCCCATGGCCGCATGAATCGCGACTTCGCTGAAAAAGTCCTCGAGATGTGCCACAAGGTCGTCAGGCTCAGACCAATTTTCATAGGCCGCGCGAAAAGACGCGTGCCCTATGGCCGACAACGTCGCGACATCGTCGACGCCCGCCTCACGAATAGAGATGTTGGTCGTCACTTTTTTCGATGCGAGTACATCTGGTCCACCTGGGTACCGAGAGCCGCTTTGCGAACCAGGTCCCAGTGCGGCTTGAATGCCTCGATCTTGAACTTCGCTGCAGACTTGTCGGCCTCACCGAACTCGTCCAACAACTGGTCGAGGTCACTGACGAGACTCGGTACACCCTTGGTGAACTCCGCACCATCCAGAAACAGGATGCGGCCCGCAACCGGCACCTGGCGAACGATATGCCTGACTGCGGCAATGCGGTCGTAGAGTGCGGCCTGCGGATTGGAAAACGTATAACGGCGGTCCTTACTGATGACAGTCCATTCCTGCATCTTGTCGCTGCCGAATACCGTCCCGGTCGCGTCCTTGATATCGACAATCAGCAATCCCTGCGATGTCAGCATCAGGTGATCGATCTGGATTTCGCCATCGTCTCCGTTGGGTATCAGCAAACCGTCGATACGGTCATGACTGATCTCGCCGAGAATTCGCTTGAGTCGACTCCCACCCTGATTACGCCGGTACAGGTACCAGCCAAGCAAGAGGGCGAGTGCTGCTGCCGCTAACAGCCAGGGAGTGTTCGCCGCTGTGAACAGATCATCCATCGGCGAAGTGTGCCTCCATTGCTGCAGCAAGTGAGTCCAGTCGTGGTTCGATGGACTCGAAACGACTCGGACGCGACAGGATATTGGCAAGCTCGTCGGGCAACGGTACGGCCTCGCCGATCAGAGGCTCGACAATCGTCTCGAACTTGGCCGGGTGTGCCGTCGCCACGAGAATCCAGTCCGTGGCCGTTCGCAGTTCTTCGTCGAACTGCCGCCAGGTATGCGTGGCCGTCGCTGTATGTGGACAGGTCGCAAAGCCGAATTCGGCGTAGTCCTTGCGGATACTGGCCTCGATCTGTTCATCATTGACAGATAACACGCCAAGGCAGTCCCGCAACACATCAGCCTCGCCAACGATGTTGCGCAGTCGCTCCATATTACTGGGATCACCGACGTCCATTGCCGATGCCAAAGTTTGTACGCTGGCACGCGGAATCCACTCGAGCGTCTCGAAGTATTCGGGAATCGTACGGTTTGCGTTGGTCGCGAGCACTATCGGTCCTATCGGCAAGCCCATTTCACGCGCCATGATACAGGCCAGAGCATTACCGAGGTTGCCTGTCGGGATCACAAAACCGGGTTTCCTGCCGGTTTCCCGGAAGTGTCGCAGGCTCGCATCGGCGTAGTAGGTGCTCTGCGGCAACAATCGGCCGATATTGATGCTGTTTGCCGAACTGAAACGATAATGGCTGTTGAGCACATCATCCGCGAGCGCCGACTTCACCAGCGCCTGGCAGTCATCGAATGCCCCTGTGACGGATAGCGAAAGTACGTTGTCGCTCCAGCAAGTCAGCTGGTGCGCCTGTCGAGCCGACACGCGACCATCCGGGAACAGCACAACCACGCGCATGCCCGGCCTGTCATCGAAGGCAGCGGCAACAGCGCCGCCCGTGTCGCCGGATGTAGCGACGAGAATCGTCAGTGGCGATGACTCGTTGCCTTCGAGACGCGTCAGGCAGGCGGCCAAAAAGCCGGCACCGACGTCTTTGAAGGCTGCCGTCGGGCCATGATAGAGCTCCAGCAGGCCAACCCGGCAATCGCCGGCCGGCAGTGGCGTCACAGGAATTGAAAAAGCGAACGTCTCGGCAAGAACTTTGGCGAGATCATCGCGCAGTGACGAATCCGTGAAAAATGGTTTCAGGAGAACAGCGGCAACCTCGGGAAGAGTCGCCGCAGCTGCGAAGTCATCGACTGAAAATGTCGGCAATTCGACAGGTACATACAGACCACCGTCAGGCGCAATACCGTTAACGAGTGCCTTGTCGAGGCTGACCTCGGGACCACCACGTGTACTGACAAACCGCATGCTCAGCTCACGATGTGCGCACCCGGCGCGTCCAGTGGACTTACCCAGGACTGGCAATCAATGCCAAGTGCGCGGCAAGCCTGCTCCATTGCTGTGGCGAGGTTGCTCGCCTGGCTGTCTTTGCACAGCGCAAAAATACTCGGCCCACTACCGGACAAACTGCAGCCAAGCGCGCCACCGCGCTCTGCCGCTTCCTTGACCGCATCGAAACACGATACGGCAGCCGATCGTTGTGGCTCGATAATCACATCCTTGAGCGTCTTACGAATGAGTTCTATGTCGTCCGCAGCACAGGCGGCGATAAAACCACCGAGATAAGCTTGCTGCTCGATCCACTGATCCATCGTGTAGGCCTTCGCCAGTTTGCGGCGCGCCTGTGCGGTGTTGACCTGCAACTCCGGATGGATGAGTACGGCTTTGACACCTGTCGGAACGGGCAAACGCACCATCTCCGGCAGCAGCACTGTGGGACAGAAAATCATGCCGCCCATCAGGCTGGGCGCGACGTTGTCAGCATGCAAGCCACCACTGGCATATTGCTCGCCGACAAGTGCGTAAGACAGAAGCTGGTCAGTCGGTAGCGGTGTGCCAAGCAACTGGTTGACGGCAAAAACTCCCGCAACCGCGGACGCGGCGGAGCTGCCCATACCGGACTGCAGCGGCACGCCTTTGTATACCTTCAGCTCGACACCATGCGTATCCCCGTAGTCGTTCCACAGTGCCCTGGCCGCAATCGATGCCGTATTGTGATCCGGATCCGTTGACAGGTAGGGATGCGGCCCGCCGTCGAGGCCACGCACTTCGGCGACCGTGATTCCAGGCTCGTCGACCCTGCGTGCGCTCACGCGATCGCCAACGCCGGCAAGGGCCAGGCCCAACATGTCAAACCCGACGCCAACGTTGCCGATCGATGCTGGTCCAAATGCAGTGACTGACTCGCTCATTTCAATCGCCCTCGCTTACGTATTTTGCAAGACGCAGCAGATCGCTAAAGACGCCGCCAGCGGTTACTTCCGGGCCTGCACCGGGCCCCTGCACGACGAGTGGATTCGATGAATAGCGATCGGTTTCGAACTGCACAATGTTATCCGTTAACGCGATGTTACTGAAAGGGTGATCAGAGCTGACCGAGTCGAGCCCCACAGCGGCATTGCCTTCCGCATCGAGCCGTCCAACATAGCGTAACTGCTTGCCTGCAGCCCGGGCTTCCTCATACATCGACTTCATGTCGTCGTCGTAGTCCGAAAGCCGCTCAAGAAACTCATCGATGCTGCCGTCACGCAGTGCTTCCGGAACGAGGTTTTGCACCGGGAAGTCGCCCAGCTCGAGTTTGTGACCGAGCTCCCTGGCAAGGATAGTCAACTTCCTCGCGACGTCCATCCCTGACAAATCGTCGCGTGGGTCGGGTTCCGTGTAGCCGCTGTCCCGGGCTTGTCGCACAATTTCTGAAAACGGCGTCTTGCCATCGTAGACATTAAACAGGTAGGCCAGCGTTCCTGAAAAAATGCCCTGCACGGATCGCACCGTGTCGCCGGTGTCGATCAGGTCCTGCAAGGTCGAAATAATCGGTAGCGCAGCGCCGACGGTTGTTTCGTAAAAGAAATGCGAACTGCCATGCTTGCCGAGCGACTGCAGCACTTCGTAAGCGGCCATCGGGCCGCTGCCCGCCTTCTTGTTAGGAGTAATCACGTGGATGCCGCGTTCGAGCCACCCGGCGTAGCGATCAGCGATAGATTGCTCGGCGGTGCAGTCAATGACAACCGCATGCGGCAAATGATCGGGATTTACGTGCTTCTCGAAAGCATCAAGATCAAGATCGATGGCGCCCTGCTCATATTCTTTCTGCCAATTGGCGAGATCGACGCGCCTGTCGCCGAGCAACATCGTCCTCGACCGTGCAATTGCTCGTACACGCAGGTCCAGGTTGAAGTCGTCGACCAACCGCTGCGACTGTTTCTCGAGCTGCTGTAACAAGGTCTTGCCAACATTGCCTGAGCCGATCAAACCGATCGAGATTGTCTTGGACGACAAATAGAAGCCCGAGTGCGCGGCGCGCAAGGCTCGTGTTGACTCGTCGGAGTCGACAACCGCGGAGATATTGCGTTCCGACGAGCCCTGGGCGATTGCGCGTATGTTGATGCCCGCGCGACCCAAGGTACCCAAAAAGCGGCCCGCGATGCCCGGGGAGCCCGCCATGCCGTCACCAACAACCGCGACAATGCTCTGCGACTCCGTGACATCGACACTTTGAATCTGGCCACTGGCAAGCTCATCGGCGAAGGCTGTGCTCACGACCTGGCGAGCACGTTCTGCGACATCCTGCGGCACGGCAACACAGATCGAATGTTCCGAACTTGCTTGCGAAATCAGCGTTACCGAAACTCCTGCATTCTTGAGCGCTGCAAACAGGCGATCCGCCGTACCCGGCACACCGATCATGCCCGAGCCCTCGAGATTGACGAGGGCCATGCCACTGATCGCAGTGATGCCCTTGATATCATCTGCTGTCGCTGGTGCCGCTGCGATCCGGCTACCGGGGTGCTGCGGATTGAAGCTGTTGCGAATGATGACCGGAATGTCGTTCTGGACAGCCGGTCCGAGAGTCTGTGGATGGATGACCTTGGCGCCAAAATACGCAAGCTCCATCGCTTCGTTGTACGTCAGTCTTTCGATGACGCGAGCTTCCGGAACGCGATTCGGATCGGCACTCATCACGCCATCGACGTCCGTCCAGATGCTGAGCTCGCTCGCTTTACCCAGCGCGGCGAAAATCGCGGCCGAATAGTCACTGCCGTTCCGCCCCAGCGTTGTCTGCAAGCCGTCTTCGTCCGCCGCAATGAATCCCGTGATGACCGCGATTCCCTCGAACTCCTGTGAAACAACCGCGTCAAACCGGGTCTGCGACTCTTGCCACAGGACGGTCGGCCCGAGCTCGGTTTCAGCTACCGTAATGACCTTGCGCGCATCAATCCAGGTGCCGCCGCGCTGCGCTGATTGCTGCCCGAGGTGCGCCGCCAGCAATCGAGTCGACCAGATTTCGCCGTAGCCGGCGACGACGTCGCGGCTGCGCTGCGGTGCGGATTTGACGAGAGCTATCGCTTTCAGGACATCCCTGATGTCATCCGCATCCTGACCCCACTCATCCAGCACGGCGACCAGCGCATCGCCATCGAGCAACGCACGCGCGGTGTCAGAATAGCGTTCGCCGATAGCGTTGAGTTCGCCGACGAAGCTGTCGTCATCTCGTTCAGCCAGCGTCGCTAAATTCAACAGGGCATCGGTCATGCCACCCATTGCTGACACGACCACGCCCAGGCGAGCGTCCTCTCGCTCGAGCATCAATCCGGCAACACGACGAAAGCAGTCAGCATCCGCAAGGCTGCTGCCACCAAATTTATGAATCTTCCAGCGGGTATCCAACAAACCGTCCCAAGCGCGAAACGGTGAATGATAGCCGCACTATATTGCGACGTCGCCTGTTTTATCTGAAATTAATTTCGCGCTGAAAAAATGGTGGGGGCACCAGGATTCGAACCTGGGACCAGCGGCTTAAAAGGCCGATGCTCTACCAACTGAGCTATACCCCCACTGGGCACTGGCAGAACGCCAATGAAATGCCAAAAAACTGGCCGGCACAATGCCGGCGGCATGATACCTAACCGGCACCAAATGACAAGCAAAATAGCGGCGAATAGGCGCCTAGACGCCCTCGGACTCCATGCGGTTCAGGTACTGACCGGCCAGTCTCGCCGCCGTCGTCTCGGCATATTCCTGCTGCACGCGCGTCAGCGTCAGGCGTGCCTCGTCCCAACGCTGCAGGTTGTAATTGCAGAGCCCCATCTTGAGCAGCGCGTCAGGCACCTTGCTGGACCGCGGATGATCGTCAATGACGACCTGAAAATCCCGGAGGGCCTGCTCGAAATCGTTTGATGCATAGTAGGACTCGGCGAGCCAGTACTGTGCATTGTCAACGAGTTCGCTGTCGGGAAATGCCGTCAGGAATTCCTGGAACGACGCCGCAGCCATGTCGTAACGCTCTTCCTTGAGCAACTCGAAAGCAACCTGGTAGTTGTCGCGGTCCGATCCACCCGGGACCGGTAGCTGCCCGGGTGACAAGGTACCGCCATCGAGTACGCTCGCGCCTGCCTGCAAGCCGCGCTCGAGTTCCTGTATGCGAGCATCAAGATCAGCATACAGGACACGTTGCCGCTCAGCCGTGTCTTCCGACTCGTACTGCAGCTCCTCGGAACGCCCCTGCAACTGGTCAGCTCGCCTCTCGAGCGCACTGACCTGCTGCGTCAGCTGCACCAGGCTCTGGTTATTCACGATACGCTCAATCGATTCCAGGCGGCGCTCCAGATCCGTCAACTTCACAAGTACCGGGTCTTCGGATGGGGGCGTCTCGAACAATGCACAGCCACCCAGAAGTCCCGTGCCGGCAACGAGCAGTATCGCAATCTTCATTGTACGTGCCACGCAGCGCTGCCTTAGTTCGTGTACTTGAATTCGACGCGACGATTCTGTGACCAGGAGTCCTCATCGCTGCCAAAGGCAATCGGGCGCTCTTCGCCAAAACTGACGGTCGAAATCTGCGAGGGCTGTGCGCCCTGTAACATCAGGATGCGGCGTACCGCCTGGGCACGTCGCTCGCCCAGCCCGATGTTGTATTCACGCGAACCGCGCTCATCCGCATGGCCTTCGAGGCGCACGCTCAGACTGGAGTCTTCAGCCAGCTGCAGGCCATGACGCGCTGCGATGTCGGCATCGTCGGGGAGCAATTCGTAGGAGTCGAAGTCGAAGTACACGACATCGGCAAGTTCGCCGGCTGTCGGGTCGTAGTCGATCATCTCACCTTCGCCAAGCCCGCTGCTGTCCATGCCATCGGTATCCGCACCCTGACCGTCATACGTCTCATCGGTCATATCCGGGTCTGGAATATCCTGGGAGGCACAACCCGCAAGCAGCAGGAAAAAAGAAGTAACCAGTAGTGCGTTGAACTTAGACATATTGAAGCCCTTGAAAATACAATGAGTTAAATAAAATTCTTAATCTGAAATATTACCTTAGAACCGTTGAAACGGCGACCAAACCGGCTCCCTGACATCGGCGTCGCCTGACGCCAGTCGCTGCCGAATCAGGCCATCCGCAGTCACACTCTCCAGCACGCCCTTGCGTCCTGGTCTTGTTGCGTAAATCAATGTGTCGCTGTTGGGCGCAAAACTCGGTGACTCGTCCTGTCTGCCACTCGAGAGTACCAAAACGTCCTTGCGCTTAACGTCCATTACCGCAATGCGATAGTTGCCGTTAACGAGATGCACCATGGCGAGCTTTTCGCCATCCGGTGAAAGCCGTGGACGGGCATTATAACCGCCCTCAAACGTCACACGTTCCGCCGATCCGCCGTTGGCTGACACACGGTAGATCTGCGGCCCCCCACTCCTGTCTGACGTGAAATAGATGTAGCTTCCATCAGGTGACCAGCTACCTTCGGTGTCGATTGCCCGATGCGTCGTGATACGCCTGGTCTGGCGCGAATTGATGTCGAGCGTATAGATGTCGAGGTTGCCGTCCGCGTCACTGAGCGTGACGACGAGCTTGCGCCCATCCGGTGAGAAGGCAGGCGCACCGTTCACTCCTGCTCTGCTGGACACCTTGATCCGGTTGCCCGTTCGCAGCGTCTGGATAAATATCGACGATCGATCGTCCTCGAACGAAACGTACGCCAGCCTGCGACTATCCGGCGACCATGCCGGCGACATGATCGGGTCCGTGCTCTCCATGATCTTGTATTCGTTGAAGCCGTCCTGGTCAGCGACGATTAGCGAATAGAGCCTGCCATCAGGGCGGTCTTCGGACGTTACATAGGAGACCTTGGTGTCGAAGACACCTGCTATCCCGGTGAGCTCTTCGTAGATCATATCAGCGGCGCGGTGCGCCACGCGGCGCATCGTGCCGCGGCTCGCCGGCATGCGATAGCCCACGAGCTGGTCGCGCCCGAACACGTCAAACAACTGAAATTGCACGTTGTAGGCATTGTCACCGGTCTGGGTGACGCGCCCCACGACGACGGCCTCGACGCCAAGTATGGCCCAGTCATCGAAATCAACGTCTGCGCCTGTGGTCGGCTTTTGCAGCATGTCTTCTTCAGGTATTGGTGCAAAGCGGCCACTGCGTGTCAGGTCGTCCGAGATAATCTGGGCAACATCGCCTGGCATGGCATCACCGTTGCCCTCCCAGCCGAACGGCACGATCGCGATTGGGCGGCGCTTGATGCCTTCGGTGATCTCAACGACGAGCTGCGCCTCGACGACACTACTCAGTGACACCAGCAGCAAACAAACTAGGACGATTACTTTGCGCACATTGACCTCATTTCTGTATCGGTTTATTCGGCAGTGGGCCTGAATTCTAACTGGATGTCGCGACTAAATACGCTCGGATCTTCGGGCGATGGCAACGGCGACGCCCTATGGACGGCCGTCTCAATCGAACGCCGAACCGCCACATCGCCATTACACCGGCCAATGCTAACAGACACGACCTCGCCACCCGGCAACTGCTTGATATTGACGATGCACTCGATGCCGGCCGTCGCAGTGGGCGGTTGCACCCATCGGTTCATGATTCTCTGCCGAATTGCATACGCATAGGCGGCCTTGGCGTCTGCCTGCATCGCCACCAGGCGATTACTCTCTGCGTCCAGCTCTGCTTGTCGTGCCGCCTGTGCTTCAGCCCTAAGGCGCTCATTTTCCTTACGCTGGCGCTCGATCTCGGCCAGTCGCACTTGCTCGGCTTCCTGGCGTTCTCGCTCTTTGCGAGCCTCCTCGTCCTTACGACGCTTTTCCGCATCCGCCGCGCGCTGGCGCTCGGCTGCTGCCTCCTCCTCGGCCTTCTTGATCCGGTTCAGGCGGTCCTGTTCGACGCGCGCGTCTTCAAGCCGTTTCTGCTCTTCGGCGCGCAGGCGGTCCTGTTCGCTGGTATCCGGTTCCGGCTCTGGCTCCGGCTCTGGTTCCGGCTCCGGTTGTGGCGGTGGCGGCTCTACCACTTTTGGCGGCTGCACCTCCGCATTTTCCGGCACCAGCGTCCCCTTGATCGCCAATGGTACGACGGGTGTTGCCTTTGCCTGGAAGTCCACAGTCAGGAAGAGCGCACCAAACAACAACACGTGCAGCAGCAGTGCCATCGTTACGGGAATCATGTTGTTGCTGTCGCGAAGCATGTCAGTTTTATTCGGGTACCGGGTATGTATCCAGAGGGTCCGTTACGAATCCGACATTTTCTGCGCCGCCTTGTTGCAACAAAACCATGGCACCCACGACATAACCGTATTCAACTGCCCTGTCGGCTTTGATCAACATTGGCGTTTCGGGACTGTTCCTCAGGATCGCGCCCACTTTCGCGACAATTTCTTTTGCGTTAGAAGGTTGATCCTCATCGTCGCCGACGCTCAGGTAGAGGTTGCCGGCTTTATCGACGCTAACGATCAATGGCAACTTGTCTGCGGCACTGTCGATGGGCTCGGCGCCTGCCTTCGGCAGTTCCACCTCGATCCCCTGTGTGAGCAGAGGTGCTGTCACCATGAAAATGACGAGTAACACGAGCATCACATCGATGTAAGGCACGACGTTAATCTCGCCCATGAGCTTGCGTTTTTGCAGCGGCGTCGGCATCTCAGCCTCCTATCTTGGCGCGTGCGTGACGCTGCAGAATGCTCGAGAACTCCTCCGTGAATCCGTCGTAGCGATACTCGAGGCGCACTACCTTGTCCGCGTAGCGGTTGTACGCTATGACGGCAGGAATTGCGGCAAACAGGCCCATGGCCGTCGCGATCAGCGCCTCGGCGATCGGCGGCGCCACGACAGCGAGCGTCGCCGTCTGCACATTGCCGAGGTTCATGAACGCCGTCATGATTCCCCAGACTGTACCGAACAGGCCAACGTAGGGACTGGTTGAACCGATTGTTGCCAGCGTTGCGAGGCCTTGCTCGACGCGATCAACTTCTCGCATCTGCGCAACCCGCATCGCGCGACGACATTCTTCGACGACTTTGTCGGCGTTGATGCCACCGGCCTGCATGGCGCGATTAAATTCGCGAAAACCGGACTCGAAAATACTCGCCATGCCGACGTTCCCGGCCCGGTCGCGGGTTGTACTGCTGTAGAGCGTGTTGAGATCGCCGCCCGACCAGAAATTTGCCTCGAAATCATCCGACGCGTCCGTGGTGCGCCGGATTAAGCGCCGCTTCGTAAATATGATGCTCCACGACACAATCGAGGCCACCGCGAGCAGCAGCATCACGATCTGTACCGGCAGGCTGGCTTCCAGCAGCAGGCCAAGAATGGACATATCTGACGTCATTGTAGTTTTCCCTCAAAAAGCGATGCTGGAACGCGCTTGGGGCGCAGCGTATCGGCATTGAGATACGCGGCACGTACAGACCCCTTCAACAACAAGGTTCCATCCAGGCTGTTCCGATAAATGTTCTGTTCGATATCAAATGTGGCCCGCGTCAGTCCCGCAAGGCGAGCAGTTACGACAATCTCGTCATTGAATCGCGCGGGTACTATGAACTCCGCCTTTGTTTCGGTGACGACGAAAATTCGCCGTTCCTGCTCCATCAATGCAACCTGGTCCACACCAAGAGCGCGCAACCACTCCGTTCGGGCGCGCTCCATAAATCTGAAATAGTTCGCGTAGTACACGACGCCCTGTGCGTCGGTATCTTCATAATAAACGCGTAGCGGCCACGCAAAGGGTTCAGTCATCGCTAAACAGCGGCAAGTCGACCGCTTCCTGTTTCGCCGGTGGTCTAAGCCCGAGGTGCAGGTAGGCATTCTTTGTTGCAACCCGACCTCTCGCCGTTCGCATCATGAAGCCTTGCTGGATCAGGTAGGGCTCAATGACATCCTCGATCGTGCCACGCTCCTCGCCAATCGCAGCCGCAAGGCTTTCGACGCCAACCGGACCGCCATCGAACTTCTCGATGATCGTTTGCAGCAGGCGCCGATCCATTGCATCGAAACCGTTCGGGTCGACCTGCAGCATGTCCATGGCACTGATCGCTATGTCGCCCGTGACAACGCCATCGCCTTCAACTTCGGCAAAATCACGAACCCGCCGCAGCAGGCGATTGGCAATACGTGGCGTGCCGCGCGCGCGCCTGGCTATCTCGGTTGCGCCTTGCGCCTCGATCGGCAGGTTCAGGATGCCCGCCGAACGATCGGCGATTGAACAGAGGTCTTCCTGCGAGTAAAACTCCAGTCGTTGCACGATGCCGAAGCGGTCACGTAGCGGCGACGTAAGCAATCCGGCACGCGTCGTCGCACCGACAAGCGTAAACGGTGGCAGATCCAGTTTGATCGAGCGCGCTGCAGGACCCTCGCCTATCATGATGTCGAGCTGGAAGTCCTCCATCGCCGGGTACAGCACTTCCTCGACAATCGGGCTGAGGCGGTGAATTTCGTCAACGAATAAAACGTCGTTGGGCTCGAGGTTGGTCAGTATCGCTGCGAGGTCACCGGGACGTTCGAGTACCGGACCAGATGTGTGGCGCATGTTGACGCCCATTTCCTGCGCGACAATGTGCGCCAGTGTTGTCTTGCCAAGTCCGGGCGGGCCGAAAATAAGAACATGGTCGAGGGCTTCGCTGCGGCGCCGCGCCGCCTCGATGAAGATACGCATCTGTTGCTTGACGCCTGGCTGGCCGACATATTCAGCCAGCGTCTTGGGCCGGATGGCACGATCGAACGCTCTGTCCTCGTTACCGGATTCCGCACTCGTAAGTCGGTCGTGTTCAATGCTCGCCATGTTATTGCGCCGCCTGCCGCAGGGCCTTCCGAATAATGTCTTCGGCGCTTTGCCCATCCACATCCATCGAACCGATAAGCTTGTTGACCTCAGCGGCCTTGTAGCCCAGTGCAATCAGTGCATCGACGGCCTCGCTTTTCGGACTTGCATCGACACTCACCCGGGTCGCGCCCGGCGCCGATGCGGTCTTGTCGATCTTGTCGCGCATCTCAATAATCAGGCGTTCCGCCGTTTTCTTACCAACACCGGGAATCTTGACCAGCGTCGCCGCATCCTCGTACTCAACACAACGCTGAAAATCGCCAACACCCATTGTAGAGAGGATCGCCAGACCCATCTTGGCGCCCACACCGGAAATTCGCAGCAACGTTCGAAACAGCGTTCGCTCACCTTCGGTAGCAAATCCGTACAATGTTTGAGCATCTTCCCGCACCAGTAGATGCGTGTGCAGGTAGATATCGTCGCCGATTGACGGCAGATCCAGGAATGTCGACATTGGCGTTTCGACTTCGTAGCCTACACCCTGGCACTCAATGACGATATGGGGCGCCTGCTTCGATATCAGCCTGCCGCGCAGTGATCCAATCATCGCAGGCTCGCTATTACGGCCGCGTCGTCAAGATTCGACTGAATGCGGCGGCGGTTCGCATGGCAGATGGCAGCCGCAAGCGCATCGGCTGCATCGGAAGCCGGCGTTCCATCGAGTTGCAACAGCGACACCACCATGTGTTGCACCTGCTCTTTCGTCGCCGCGCCCGTACCGACCACTGCGAGCTTGATTTCACGCGGCGCATACTCAAACACCTCCACATCAAATTCGAAGGTCGCGCAGAGGGCTGCAGCCCGGGCATGGCCGAGTTTGAGCGCGCTGCCGGCGTTGCGTGCCATGAATACGCTCTCGATCGACACGATGTCGGGACGATACTGCGCCACGATCTCGCTAACGGAGTCGAAAATCTTGCGCAGACGCTGCGGAAACGTGCCATCCGGACTCTTGATCGTGCCACTCGCGACATAGGTCGGCTTATCGCCCACGAAATCGAGTACGCCGAATCCTGTGAACCGGGAACCGGGGTCGATTCCAAGTATGCGAGCTGTATCAGTCAA
>Ga0316192_10000619_pt1 | contig 26148 bp, 35 predicted proteins | sample MerIslwburrow_MG_FD_204931 | JGI IMG/M metagenome (GOLD analysis project Ga0316192, IMG submission 204931) | Coastal sediment microbial communities from Maine, United States - Merrow Island worm burrow | ecosystem: Environmental > Aquatic > Marine > Coastal > Sediment | place: USA: Maine...
GGGTGGAGTAATAGGCTGCAAAGGATGACATAATGGCACGATGGAAAATATGCTAGAATAGAGTATTATATGTAAAATCTCATTCCGTGAGGCAGTATGAATATACTTGTAAATGGATACCCTAAGCATGGGGTGCATGCGGCGTTAAAGACAGTAGAGCTTTTGGGCCTTCCAGTTCAATGCGCTATATCTCAGGAAGGTGCTAGATTAGACCATTTGAAGGCTCATTTCACGCTTAATGGAATTACATATGTTGCAGAACTTAATGATATTAAGCATGTATTTATAGTTCGCAATCCACGCAATGCATTAATTTCATGGTTCCGGCAAGGGAACTTACCGCTCCAAACAGGAAAGCTTATTGGTCAAATCAAGAGCTTTAAAAGTGAGGGTGTGTCATACCCAGATACCTATAATGATTACCTACCTTGGCTGAACGATCCCCAAACCCTAGTTGTACGATTTGAAGGTCTTGTATCTGATAAGGGAAAAACCATAGAGAGAATTGCTGATTATCTCGGGGTTAAGTATTTTGATGATGCTTTTGAAAGCCTGCCAGGAGGAACTATCACGTGGATGGGCGAGTATAGTGATTGGCAGAAGTGCTGGAATGATGATATTGAACAGGCGTGGATAGAATGTGGCGGATTAGAACTAGAAAAGGCATTAGGATATGCTGGTTGAGTGTCTTATAAGAGTCGTTGATAAAGTGGGGACAACTCAGCGCCTTGATGCGGGATTGACGAAAGATGGCGATGCCATTGTAATCCAACGTAGCCCTGGCATATGGGGGATTGAGGATTTTGCTAATCCTGATTGGCGTATTGTATTGATAGACCTAACGGCTACACAGGTTGATGCTTTATTGGCGGCAGAAACAGGAGAGTTTGCGTATAGGGATAATAGAAAAAGAAAATTTAGATTAAATACTGGAGCCATGACTCCCTACATTCATGATAATCCAACAGGGATTGTTGATCTAACCGACATGAATATGAATGCTCTCATCATGCTTAAAGGCGAGCTGTAGTGGCAACGCCAGTAGTTAAATCAATTGGAACAGCAACCAGAGACTATTCGACCATTCAGGCGTTTGAAGATGCTATACCCGCATCCATAGTAGCTACAGATGAAACGTGGACAGGCGAAACATACAACGATTCTGAGTTTTCAGCAGGTACTACATTTTCTGGTACTACAACAGACGCTACACACTGGATAACACTTACAACAGCAACCGGCGAATCTTTCATAGATGACGCTGGAGCTGCTTCCAACCCCCTAAAATATGATCAATCCAAAGGCGTAGGGATTAAGGTAACAGCCGCCTATACCCAGGCGATAAATATTTCCACGCAGTATGTAACGTTAGAAAAGATCCAAATTTGGAGAACGAGCGCGGGTGGTTCAAACAGAGTAATAATAGCCGGTAATAACACCACTATTAACAATAATATTTTGTATCAAGAAAATACTTTTGAGGCTGTATCACTAGCGTCATCTGGATCAAAAATAATTAATAGTTTAATTATTACTAAATCAACAGGTGGGACTGGATTAGAGTTACTGTCGGGAGCTGGAGCTTATAACGTTACTGTCGCTAGTCCTTCAGACGTAACAAACTCAGGAACGGGTATCGTTGCTGTTTATGCTAATAACATTGTTAAAAACTGTTGTTCTTTTGGGTTTAATACGGATTACTCAGCCTCTGGATGGGACACTACAAACAGCTCATACAATGCCTCTGATAGCACAGGCAACCCAGGCGGAAACTCTCAAGACAGCCTTACCTATGCAAATCAATTTGAAAACACGACCTCTGCAAGCCATGATTTTCGCCTTAAAGCTGGCTCAGATTTAGAGGGCAACGGCACACGAGACGCTACAAACACTGGCGACCTGGATATTATAGGGCAAGCAAGATCAACAACAACGCCGGATATTGGTTGCTGGGAGTACCAGGCAGCAGCAGGCGCAATAAGTAATCTAGCTGGCAGCGGTGGGTTGGCTGGACAAGGTTCATTAATAGTCGGCCCTGGCGGGCTTGCGGGGTAATAAGTGTATATTGGCGATTTTCCAGAAGATTATGCGACGCTTAACTATAAGTTCACTACGCGCACCACAGCAGGTGTTCCTGCTACGCTGGGTGGCACTCCTGTAATTTCGGTATACGAATCAAACAGCGTTACTCAAATAACGGCAGGTATTACCTTAACAGCAGATTTTGACAGCGTTACTGGTCTTAATAATGTCCTAATTGATCTGTCTGCTTCTGCGCTATACACGGTGGATACCGATTTTCAGATCGTCATAACCACAGGCACTGTAAACAGCGTCAGCGTGGTAGGGGAAGTGGTCGGCTCATTCTCCATCGAGCGAAGTGGCGGGGTTTTGGCGCTAATAAAAGCCGGAAACATTTCAGCAAATGTCACGCAGATTAGCGGCGATTCTACAGCAGCTGATAATCTAGAGCTACAGTACGATACAACCGGGCTGGCTGGTGATAACTTCCCTGCTACCCAGCTTCAGATAGGCCAACTTTCTGTTGGGTCGGCTGCTATTTCGACAGTTGCCGAGAGTTATACATTGACGACTGGCACACAGTCCTCTGGCACATATACAGACACGGAAACCGCAAACGATGTCGCGCACCAGCACACAGATACAGCAGGCGCGATGGAGTTGTATTATCAATTCGACGTTGGCGGTAGCGGTGTTGCGTCTGAAGTCTCATTGCGGCACTACCTCACAAGCTCTAATGATACTGTCGGAATCTATGCTTATAATTGGGGCGGTGCGTCTTGGGATAAGCTGGGTGATAGAGGAGGCTCTAGCGCTACGTACCAAATCGATAACTGGTCACTATTGACCAGAAACACAGGAACAGGAGCAAACCTTGGAAAGGTAAGAATCCGCTATTACGAAGCAGCAGGGATGACATCCGCCACTCTTGCGGTGGATAAGATAGATGTTTCCTATGCGGTTGTTTCTCAATCAGTTGGCTATGATGGTGGTCAGGTCTGGATTGATACTGTGAACGGCACTTCCGGTGTAGAAAGTTATGTTAATGGTGTGGCTGATAATCCGGTTGACACGCTAGCATCGGCTACCACGATTGCAGGCAATGTTGGCCTAAATCAGTATTATGCATCTAATGATTCTACTATTACTTTTGCCTCATCGAGAGCGAATGAAGTATGGAAGGGCTACGGATGGGCATGCGTTCTTGGTGGACAAGAAGTAGGCGGGACGCATATTTTCCACGGTAATGATGTTTCTGGCACTGGAATATGCTCGGCAGAATGTCACATTGTAGACTCCCACGTTGGCGTGATTACTCTTGGTCAAAGCCATTTCAGTCGATGTGGGTTTAAGTCTAGCTTCACTGCTAACGCGGCAGCAGAATTCTTTGTAGAAACCTGTTATTCAGAGGTTGCAGGCGCATCAAATCCAACATTTGATTTCTCTGGCAATGGGGCATCTTCAACTATTAGTGTCAGAGAGTGGTATGGCGGCGGCACTTGGACGTTTGATGCAGATTGCACGGCTTCAATCGAAGTCCCGGTAGGCGGAAGTCATACAATTACCACAGGCGGCGGTGATATTGAATTTCGAGGAGCGCCTAAGAACATAACAGTCACCACCAGTGGAACAGGAACCACTAATATAGTCGTTTGGTCAGGGTGCCCTATCGTTGTAAATGGCGCTGCTGGAACGGTTAACGTCTATGGCCTGCACAATGGTATAACAGGTACTTATGCTGGGTCTGTTACTGACTTGGGCGCAGACATCACTGATATTCCTAGTATCTTGCTGGATACTGATGCTATCAAGGCGCTACTTGATGATCCACGGGGTGAACCCGGACAGGGGGCATTGCCTGTAAACCCTGATATTGTCACCAAAATCGACTATCTTTATAAGTTGCTGAGAAACAAAAAGGACAATGATGGCACTACAACCAAATTCTATGCAGACGACGGAACCACAGTGGATCAGAAACAAACTACCTCAGAGTCAGGTGGCACAGTGACTAAGGGTGAGATAGAGAGCGGCCCATAGCGTCATTGACAAAATAGGATATTATATGCTTATAAATAATCAATTAACAAACGGCCTGTACTAATGCTTCGCTTTGATCCAATGGTATGGTCAATCCCTTTCTTCCTGGGAACGGCATCACAGGAGCATAAATTGAACATCACCAGAGTAGTTGAAGCGCTTATCATAGCGGGAGTGGCAGGAGGCGTGTCAGTTTACAGCGCACAACAAGTCACGGCAGAGAAAATGAACTCTCTAAGCTCTGCCATAGAGCGCATAGAGGCAAACCAGCTGCAAATACAGCGAGACATGTACAAACCAGTCATAGGAAAGAAGGAGGAATAATGGGAAACGACGGAAAAGACGCAGTAGACCTATTCAAAGCATTATCCATTCAAGTAGCAGGGTTTATGGTGCTACTCAGCTCAATGTTTGCGTGGTGAGGTCATATTATGTCCACTCCAAAAACCATGAGAAAAGTCCTAAATCATGACGACAAAACACGCGCGAAGATTAAAACAAGTCACTTAATAAATCGTCTTACAGATCATGTGGATGGAAAAGTTGAACTTACAGCGTCGCAAGTCACTGCTGCGCTTGGATTAATTCGGAAAACGCTACCCGATCTAGCAGCGATGGAAGTCAAGGCTCATGTAGAACATCACACTGTTTCATCTAACGTAATGACTGAGGATGAGTGGGGCAAAGAGTATGGCAATAGTCTGGAGACCACAAGCAGGCCCACAAAAGAGCTTAATTGATTGCCCTGTTTATGAAATCTTTTACGGTGGCGCAAGAGGCGGGGGGAAGACTGATGGTGTGCTCGGTAAGATGGCACTCAAAGCTAATAGGCTTGGTGCAAAATTCAATTGTGTATTTTTCCGCCATGAAATACCCATGCTCGATGATGCCATTGCCAGGTCACAACAGATATATGGTGCATTAGGTTGGCAGTGGCAGGATCAGAAGAAAACCTGGACTACGCCATATGGCGGAAGGTTAAGGTTTAGGCCGCTAGAGCGTACAAGGGACGCTGAGAAGTACCAGGGGCAGAACCTGAGTGATGTCTGCATAGAGGAGGCAGGCAACTACCCGGATCCAGCACCGATAATGAGGCTGCATGCGGTTATTAGGGGTAGTGGCGAGGGGCAAATGCACCTTACTGGCAACCCAGGAGGGCCAGGACAGCTTTGGATAAAGGACAGGTACATAGATCCATGCCCAGCAGGTAACAGGGTAATAACTGATATCCTTCCTGATGGCTCGGAAAAGAAAAGGGTATTTATCCCGGCTAAGGTGAGAGATAACAAGATACTCCTTGCGAATGACCCTGGGTACATATCAAGCCTTTACTTGGTGGGATCGGAGCAACTGGTAAAAGCATGGCTGAACGGTGACTGGAGCGCGATAGAGGGCGCTTATTTTGATTGCTGGAGCAGTGATCTTGTTATCAGGCCATTCGAAATACCAGGCCATTGGACAAGGATAATGTCTTTTGACTGGGGATCAGCCAGGCCGTTTTCAGTGGGTTGGTGGGCTGTAGCTTCAGAGGATTACATTGGGGAAAATGGAAGAATCCCCAAAAATGCTATGATTAGGTATAGAGAGTGGTACGGCGCTAGCGGGCCTAATGTAGGTTTAAAGATGACAGCTGAAGACGTAGCCATAGGCATTAAGGATAGGACAAGGGAGAAGATGCACAGATCAGTCGCAGACCCTGCTATTTTTGCAGAGGACGGCGGGCCAAGCATTGCAGAGAGAATGCGTAAGGCGGCAAAGATCAACTTCTATCCTGCTGATAACAAGCGTATTCCAGGCTGGGATCAGATGCGTGCTAGAATGCAAGGAGAAGATGATAGGCCAATGGTTTATTTGTTTAATACGTGCGCTGATTCAATACGGACAATACCGGCCTTGCAACATGACGAGATTAAACCAGAGGATCTTGATACAGATGGCGAGGATCATGCAGCAGACGAGTGGAGGTATGGGTTAATGGCTCGACCTTATGCAAGACCAAAGCCACCTAAAGAGAGGCCTATTAATTCTGTGCATGACATGACCCTGAACGACTTGTGGAGTAAGGCACCTAAGAAGGGTAAGAGGATATGAGTACCAACCAAGAGCTACGCCAAGCAAGCATAAGAGCTGTAACCAGCACAACCGGAACGCTCAATGAGGACTGGATAGCTTTATTTGATGTGAGGGCTATACCCGCTGGCTCGTTTAACGAGCGTATGATTGGCTATCTCCAAGGTCAACTGGTCAGCACAGAGACCAACCTACCAGAATTGAAAGATGCTTTTGCCGTATCGCAAGGCTTTGATAAGTGGGATTCAATGGGAACATTTACACCATGACAGTTATAAATTGGCTTGATGAGGTACAGAAGGCAGAGAAGCGCGAAAGCGAATGGAGAGAAAAAGCTAAGCTGGTAGTTGAGCGCTATCGAGATGAGAGGAACGCTAGCAATGATAATGACACTCGCTACAACATCCTATGGAGCAATACCGAGACTTTAAAGCCTGCCCTCTACTCAAACACACCTAAACCTATTGTCGATCGTCGCCATAAAGACCGTGATCCTGTTGGATTAGAAGCTTCTAAGATAATCGAAAGAGCGCTTGAGTACCATCTTGATTGTATTGATTTTGACGGCGAGATGAAGAGCGCTGTTGAAGATTACCTGTTACCTGCAAGAGCTGTGGCCAGGGTCAAATATGAGCCCACCTATGGCGAAGAGGAGACCCCAGAAGGAAAAGCCCCATTTAATCCGGTCGTGTATGAAAAGGCTGTACCAGAGTATGTTCACTGGAGAGACTTCCTAAACGGCCCTGGGCGCAGATGGTCAGAGGTCGAATGGGTAGCATTTAAGGCCTATATGGATCGGGATGAGCTTGTGGAAAGGTTCGGTGAAATAGGCAACAAAATACCCTTGGATTATAAGATTGAAGAGGAAGATAGCGAGAGCCAAGCAGAAGAGAAGGCGACTATCTATGAGATTTGGGATAAAAAGAATAAGCAGGTCAGATGGCTAGCTAAAGAATACAAAGAATCAATGCTTGAAGAGGGTGATCCACCTCTAAACTTCGATGGCTTTTACCCTTGTCCAAAGCCTTTGTACGCAGGGCATACCAACGACACTATTATACCCATCCCTCTTTATGTGCAGTATCAGGATCAAGCACAGGAGCTAGATCAGCTTACTAAGCGTATTGCATTGCTCACGGAGGCGCTGAAGGTTTCAGGCGTTTATGATGGCTCAATAGATGGGCTGCAACAGCTAGTACTGGATGGGTGCGAGAATAAGTTAATACCTGTGGATAACTGGCCAAGCCATGTTAAGGGCGGAGGGATTAATGGTGCAATTGATTTCTTGCCCATAGGTGAGGTAGCTACCGTTCTATTGGGTCTTTATGAGGCCAGGGAAAAAGTCAAGCAGGATCTTTACGAAATCACTGGGATGTCTGACATTATCCGAGGGACAGTCGATCCACGTGAGAAGATGGGGCAGTCCAGGTTAAAAGCTCAGTATGCCACATTGCGGATATCAGACAGGCAGAAAGAGGTTGCACGATTCGCAAGGGATATGCTCCAGCTTATGTCGGAAGTCATTGCTGAGGAGTTCAGTCCTCAGACCTTAACCTTAATGACTGGGTTAGAAGTGCCTGAACAAGTTATTCGGTTATTGAGAGATGATCCTATCCGTAACTTTAGGATTGATCTTGAGACTGATTCTACCATTGAGCCAGATCAGCAGATGGAGAAACAGGCAAGGATTGAATTCTTGACTGCTGCTGGGTCTTTTCTCGATAGCGCTTTAGTGATTGGGGAGAAAGCGCCTAAAATGACCCCATTATTGGGCGAAATGCTGTTGTTTGGGGTTAAGGGATTTGGGGTATCAAGGGATTTGGAGGGTGCTTTTGAAGAGGCTATGCAATCTATGCAGTCACAGCCAGAAACAGAAACAGACATGGAAGGTCAGCAGGAAGCAATGGAGCGGCAGGCAGAAACTAAGTTAAAAGCACAAGAAACTGCTGGCAAGCAAGAGATAGAGAAAGGAAAGCTTATCCTTGAAGATAAAGCTCAACAGCTTGAGGTGCATAAACAGCAGCATGCTATGGCCATGAAAGAAAAAGAGCTAACCATTAAAGAGCAAGAAGTGAGCATTAAGCAGCGCGAACAGGCCGTCAAAGAGGCAGAACTTACTTGCAAGTTTAATGAACAAGAGCAAGATAAGCAGCGTGAACTTGAGGAGAATGAAGAGATGAAAAGCCAAGACATGCAGGCATTGCAGCAGATTGTGGAGACCTCACAAGCAACCGCGCAGGCAGCTGTTGAGTCATCAGAGGCCATTGCTCAAGCGATGATGCAACAAGCAAAGGCGATTATGCAGATTAGCGCACAAATGACCGCACCTAAAGAGCTTGTGAGGGATGAGAAAGGAAAGGCTGTTGGAGTGAGAACAGTGCTGGATAGCTGATGGCTATAACGACAATTGATGAGAAGCTTGCAGTCCTTAATCTGGACAATATTTTAGAGGCCGGGCTCGTCATTAATGAAGCATCTCCTTTCTCTCAGGGTGATAAACAACAGTTGCTGTGGGGTTATCCTGGGGTTTTATGGGCTGAGACAGCGGCTGTTGTGCCTGAGCCAAGTCGTGGTGCCAGGGGCGGCGGGGCGAAATTATTTCCTGAAGACAACAGGCACCGCAGAAGAGAGATAGAAAGTATGTATGCGCTTCTCTCTGGGGAGCAGCTGGACGTGCCAGAAGAGATGGCGGAAGAGGCATCCAAGAAAGCTGCTGAAATCGTCAGGCCTTTTGCTAAGACCAAAGCCAAGAAACCTAAGCCAAACAGAGTAGATTGGGCTAAAATGTCAGTAATGGCTGACGCTGTGGAGCGCATGATATCGCTTTATGGTAAAGTTAAACGCAGAGAGCAGGCTATACTAGAAGATGAGGAGGCAGCAATATTGTTGCTGATGTCATGATGCCAGTTTACGTCCATACATGTAAAAAGTGCGATAAAACTGTAGAGGTTTTCAGAAAAGTTGCAGACTATGACAGGAATTTCCCCAAATGCTGTGGCAATAAAATGCCGAGAGTTCTATGTGCGCCAGCTGTGCTTGATGATATGACACCATATCGATCCCCTGTTGATGGTTCTATCATTAACTCAAGATCAGGCCATAGAAACCACCTAAAAGAACACAGGCTTATTGAGGTAGGAAACGAGAAACTAAGAGGTCATGCCAATAAAGGGTGTGAATCTGAAGGTGTGGCTGAGGATATCGTCAAGGCTATTAACCAATAGGAGGTGATCGGTGGGTTGTAAGAAAGGCCGCAGAGGCGGTGGTAAACGTAAATAGAACGCTGTGAAGCGTTAATTTTCCCTTAAAGACGGAGTATATTTTGGATACACAAACCGACAGCACCCAAGACAACGGGCCAGCGGGCAGCCTTAATGATGAACTGCTTGCGGCATACGATTCTTACGAAGAGACTGAGGAACAAAGCAGTGAGAGAGATATTCCCGAGCCTGATACCGTTGGTGATACTGATAGCATTGCCGATGATAGCACTGATAGTGATAATCTCAGCAAAGATGCAGGCGAAGAGCAGGAAACCCTGGAGGCCGAAAAAGAAGTAATTTCAGAGAAGGAAGAAGGCGGTATAACGGCTCCGGAACACTGGTCAGCAACTGACAAAGCAGTATTTGATAACTCACCCCCAGAGCTGCAAGAGTGGATTCTAGCCCGTCACAAGTCGATGGAGGCTGACTACACCAGAAAAACACAAGGTATTGCAGACTTTAAAAGGGACTATGAACCGGTTCAGGCGCTTCTTGATCCATATAAATCGACATTAGCACAGATGGGCGTAACTCCCGCTCAATACGTTGAACGCCTAGCCCAGGCAGACAGGAAGCTTTCACAAGATCCCGTTAATGGGCTAAAAGAGATTGCCCAGATGTACAATATCCCTCTTTCTCAGCTGGGCGAGAACTCATCCGGAGAGGGAGACGAATTCGCAGATCCTGAGATGCAAACACTCCGGCAGGAGCTTGCCGACTTAAAAGGATCTGTAACACAGCGCCAGCAAGCCGAATATACTGAGCGCCAAAACACCATAGTCTCAGAAATCCAACAGTTTGCGGAAGCTAAAGACGATGCAGGAGAGTTAGCTCATCCGTATTTTAACGACGTGATGGACGATATTATGATGTTAGCGCAAGCAGAAAGAACTGCTGGCCGACAACCGGTCTTACAAGACCTTTACGACAAAGCAATCTGGAGCAACACCTCTGTACGCGAACAAATGCAGGCGGCAATAACTGCCGCTCAAGCAAAGAAAGCGATAGATGAGGCCAGTGCCAAGGCTGCACAAGCAAAGAAGGCCAGTAAAAGCGTAAGCGGAGCCCCACATGGTTCCGCACCTTCAGCGGATCTTTCTTTGCGAGAGCAACTATCAAGTCAATTTTGACTAAGAGAGGTACACAATGGCATCGCCTAACGTATCGGAGATTGTAACTACAACTCTCCGAAATAGGAGCAAGAAGTTGGCTGATAACGTCACCAACAACAACGCTCTGTTAAATCGCCTGAAAAAGAAGGGGAATAACCGTCCTTTTTCTGGCGGTCAGAATATCATGCAAGAGCTGGAATATGCCGAGAACGCGACTTATAAGCGTTACTCTGGTTATGAAACGCTTGATATAAGCCCATCTGATGTATTCAGTGCTGCAGAGTTCAACATTAAACAGGCAGCTGTAGCGGTCACTATTTCGGGCCTCGAACAGCTCCAAAACAGCGGCAAAGAGCAGATGATTGATCTGCTTGAAAGCCGCATTAAGAACGCAGAGCGCACCATGATGAATAACATATCAACTGATATCTATTCAGATGGTACTGCCGATAGCTCCAAGCAGATTGGCGGCTTACAGCTTCTGGTTGCAGATGCTCCGGCAACTGGAACGGTGGGCGGTATTAACCGGGCAAACTTTGCGTTCTGGAGGAATCAAAATTATGATTTCTCTGATGAGTCAGTAACGCCCAGCTCTAGCACAATTCAAACCGCAATGAACACCTTGTGGTTAAACTGTGTTCGTAATAACGACAAGCCAGACCTTATCGTAGCGGATAATACTTATTTTCGTTACTACTGGGAGTCACTTCAGGCTAATCAGCGTTTTACGTCTGAAGATATGGCTGCGGCTGGTTTCGACTCACTTAAGTTTATGAGTGCTGATGTGGTCTTTGATGGTGGTCAGGATGGTTCCGCCCCGTCATCTCACATGTATTTCCTTAACACGGATTACATCCACTTTCGGCCTCATCGTGATCGGGATTTCACTCCACTAGATCCAGACCGCTTTGCAACCAATCAGGATGCAATGGTTAAGTTGATTGGGTGGGCCGGTAATATGACCCTTAGCAATGCGTCCCTCCAGGGCGTTATTGTAGCCTAGAGGAGGTGATCTAATGGCTTTTACACCAACTAATAGCAACGCTAAGCATGCTGCTGATGGTTGTCTGGGTGTCGATCTTGATGGCACCATTGCAGGCACCGGAACCAGTAATGACGAAGGCGGCGCTTTCCGTTTGGGCAAATGTGTAACAACCACAGAGGGTGGTAAATACATGTATGTCCATGCCAGTGCAGCAATCGCTCAGTATGATGCTGTCGGTATTGATGAAAACTTTGAAGCCGCGCCCTTAACCAAGGCAATGGCTGATGATGGCTGGATGGTTGGATTTGCGCAGGTAGCTCTTGCAGATAACGATTTTGGCTGGGTTGCCAGCCAGGGCTCCGATATTGGGTGCAATCTTTTGATTAGCTGTGCTGCTGATGTGGCTTTGTACACTTCTGCCACCGCAGGATCATTGGATGATGCGTCTACCAGTCAGACGAAGATTGATGGCGTGGTTGCAGTGACAACGATTACAGCAGCTACATCTGCTGAAATCATCGCAACTTACCCTAAATCTACAACCTTCTAGGAGGTACGCCCCGGCTTCGGTCGGGGCTTTAACATGGTTCCATTCTTACCAAAAGACCAGACAAGCGAAGAGACAATTAAAATCCGCATGGATAACGTGCGCGCTAATTGTCAGCTAGATTTGCCATGGTTTGAGCCTTCAGATGTCAGGAGGAGAGTAGTTGCTGCTTGTCCGGGCCCATCTTTGAAGGACAATCAAGGAAAGATGAGGAAAATGATAAAGGGCGCTGAGCTGTGGGCTGTAAATGGGGCTTATGGCTGGTTGCTTGATCGTGGTTTGATTCCTGATGTGATGGTTTTATGTGATGCTAAGCCAAACATGTTGGAGTTTATTAAAAAAACACATGATAAAACGGTTTTCTACATTGCTTCACAGTGTCATCCGGATGTTTTTAAGGCGCTAGAAGGTAAAAAGGTTTATTTATGGCATGCTTATTTAGATGGTATAGAAGATTACCTGAAAGATGAACAAGAAAGACCTTGCTCTGTCATACACGGAGGCGGCACTGTAGGCCTAAAAGCCATGTATCTTGCATACCTGAGAGGAAGCAGGCAGATAGATTATTATGGTTTAGATGGATCTATTGCTAATGGGGATCTGCATGTTAATGGGGCTGAATATATACCAGATAGAGAGCAATGCTACAGCAGAACATATGATGTTGTATGCGCAGGCAGAGAGTTTAAGATAGCAGAAGGTTATGCATCACAAGCCCCTAATTTTGTTTCACAAATAGAGTTAATCCCTGATTGCAAAGTTAGGGCGCATGGGGATGGTTTAATCCCTCACATTTCTAAAATACTACAGGCTCAGCTAAGGCAGCCTACAGGAGTCAGTCATGGGTGATACCGGCATTTTCCCACAGTTTTCCCTTAAATCAGTACAACATAAAGCCTCAAGCGAGAAAGAGGGAAGGCCTATCTTTAGAGATGTCGAATGGTTGGATATCCATATCGCTGGAGACAAAAACACGCAGGTTTCGCGCAAGGTAACTGACTTTGATAAACAGCGGTTTTCTGCGGAATATAATGCCTTCAAGCGAGGACAGGAGGCACCAGTAGAGGGAACTCCATTGCAAGAGTGGGCTTTATTGAGGCCTGCGCAGGTTTCTGAATTACTGGCGATGAGGTTTCGGTCAGTGGAGGATGTTGCTGGCATGCCTGATACTGCGGTGCAGAAGATTGGAATGGGCGGGAGAGAGCTGAAGAAAAAAGCGCAAGCATGGCTAGATAGCGCCTCAAATGGTGCGGTTAGTCAAAAATTGGTCGCTGAAAACGAGCGGCAAGCCAGCGAGATAGGCATGCTTAAAGAGCAGCTTCAAGCCATGAACGCTACGATAGATGAGCTTAAGGCTTCATTAGAGGATAAGCCTAAACCAAAGCGCAAGCGGCGCACAAAAGAACAGATCGCGGCAGATGAGGCGGGTGAAGTAAAGAGCTCCTTGGCAAGCTGATGGGGGACTAAATGACTCTTCTAACGATATGCAGTAATGTAGCCAAAGAGATTCCTGTTGAAAGTCCGGTTACAATTTACGGCTCTTCAAATTCTACAGCTAAGCTTTTGCTAGCTTGCGCTCAGAAAGAGGGCCGTGTTTTAGCGAAAGAGTTTAACTGGCTTACTTTGGTTAAAGAGTACACCTTTACAACAGCAAATGGCACGGCTGATTATGGTCTGCCAAGTGATTTTAGTCGGCTGGAAAACCAAACTATCTGGGATAGAACCAATTATTGGGAGATGAGAGGCCCAATATCACCACAGCAATGGCAGGAATATAAATCCTCTGTACTTGGTGACACTGTTACAGTCAGAAAACGGTATCGTATACGCGATGTTTCAGGAACAGTTAAGTTTTCCATAGATCCAACCCCAGATAGCGCCGACGATTTAGTATTTGAATATGTATCTAATGCTTGGTGTGAGTCATCAGGTGGAACAGGCCAAACAGCCTGGGGCGCTGATGACGATGTAGGGGTTATCGATGAGTACTTAATAGAGCTAGGTGTTTTGTGGCGAATGCTGAAGCGTCTTGGGATGGAATATGCAGACGAAAGGCAAGAGTATGAAAATCAGGTAAGAATAGCCAAGGCGCAAGACGGTGGAGCACCTGTGCTAAATTTAGCCGCAAGGCGACAAACCACACTGATCGGGCCGTGGAACGTGCCTGATACTGGGTTCGGCAGCTAATGCCTTCTAGGCCTTTATCGGTTCCGTCACCATTCGGAGGGTGGAACACCCGTGATGCACTGGACGGAATGTCACCTACAGATGCGGTGAAACTTGATAATTGGATACCGGGAATCAATAAAGTTTATACGCGAGATGGATACGCCTCTCATTCGACAGGAGTGGGAGCAGGAGCCGTGCAAACACTCGCAGAGTACCATTCAGGGGCCACAAGGAAGCTGCTAGCTTGTGGTGGTGGGGCGATTTATGACTCGACTTCTTCGGGGGCTGCAACATCTAAGGCCAGCGGATTTACTAACAATATTTGGTCTACCGCTAATTTTAGCGGGAAACTGTTTTTATTTAATGGCGATGATGCGCCGCAAGAATATGATGGGTCAACAGTTTCTGCCTCAAGCTGGAGTGGATCCGGTTTAACGCCAGCTGATTTAGATGGCGTTAATGTGTTTAAAAACCGGCTTTTTATGTGGAATAGTGAAACGCAAGATTTTTGGTACGCTACAATAGATGCTGTTTCTGGCGCACTGACAAAGTTCCCCCTTTCTAGGATTACAGGTTTTGGTGGGAACTTGGTTGCGATGACAACCTGGACGATAGATAGTGGAACAGGCGTAGATGACTTAGCTGTGTTTATTATGTCTTCAGGGAATGTAGTTGTGTATGCAGGGACTGATCCAGGCGACGCGGATGCGTGGGCTATTCAGGGCATTTATAATATTGGTCAGCCTTTAGATAAAAGGGCGGTTGTTAGAATAGGGGGTGATTTATTAATTGCCACTACAGACGACTATTCTTCTTTGACAAGTGTTTTAAGAAAGGGACACCTTGGGGGGTCTTCTAAGCTATCAGGGGCCGTTCAATCATCCGCCAGCGCAAATAAGGATGGTGCTGGATGGCAGGGCATACTATCCCCAAAGCATAGCCTGGTGCTGTTTAATGTCCCTAACTCAGATGGGAGCTTTGATCAGCACGTCATAAACACCACATCGGGAGCACCATGTAGATTTAAGGATATCCCTTCTAATTGCTGGAGCCTGTATAGCGACGACCTTTATTTTGGCGGTGGTGGTGGCGTGGTGTATAAGTACACGGGAGACAATGACAACAGCTCTTCAATAGAGGCCGATGCCATACAGGCCTGGTCTATGATGGGCAGCCCAACCCGCAAGAGAGTGGCAGCCATTCGCCACATTATAGAAAGCACCTCCACCTCTCTATCTTATGAGGTAGGGATAGGGTTTGACTTTCAGCAAATATCAACTCCATCGCCATCTGTGACGACTGGATCATCTTCGCCTTGGGACACCTCTCCCTGGGATGTTACCCCCTGGGGAGCTGATTCGATTATTAACACCGACTGGAAGGTGGCTGGCGGTACTGGCCAGAGCATAGCCGCGAGAGTAAGGGTAAACACCAAAGCCCCGGCCTCATGGTTGAGAACTGACTACAGGCTAGAGGCAGGAGTAAACCTGTGATTTTATACGGCCATGATGCTGAGATTGCAGAATGGGTTGGGAGTGAGCTGGAGTGTTATTTCGAGCCAGCAGCAAAAGCTATAGGACTAGTGCTGAAAGGAAGAATAATCGCTGGCGTGGTCTATCATACCTATAGGCCAGGGTATAATATAGAGATGTCGATAGCATCAATTACGCCAAGATGGGCAAACGAAAACAGTTTAAGGGCTTTTTTCACTTATCCGTTTATACAATTAAATTTGCCGCGAGTTACGGCGGTTACTTCGAATAAAGCAACGTCAGTGCAAAAGTTTCTTGAGCGCCTTGGGTTTATCAAAGAAGGCATGATGAGAGAAGCGCACCCAGACGGTGATGCTCTTATTTATGGGTTGTTACGAAAAGACTGTAAATACATAGAGGAATTACCAGATGGGCAAAAAAAGCTCACCATCACCACCGCCGCCGCCTGATCCTAAAGAGACAGCGGCAGCCCAGGCGGCAGCCAATAAAGAGGCTATATTAACCTCGGCAGCAGTTAACAGGGTTGGCGAGTTAACTCCCTATGGTTCTACTCGGTGGGAAATTGACCCCACTGGGCCTGGTGCAGATAGAATGGCGGGCTATGAAAGGGATCTAGCAGACTGGCAGAAAGAAGTTGACGCAATAAATGCATACAACGCTAATTTGCCTGCTACCTCTACCCGTAAATGGGTTGGAACTCAAGGCGCTGATGCTCCAGGCAGAGAAGGCCGATGGGAGAACATCCAGGGTGTAGCGTCACCTCGCGATATACCTGAGCGCCCAGAAGAGCCCACCGTTGAAGAGGGTTGGCGACGGGTAATGGAGTTAACTCCAGAGGGGCAGGCTCAATTCGAGCAGCAGCAACAGCTTGCTTCTATGTTGGGCGGAAGCGCGATTGAAAGAGCAGAAGGTATACCAAGTGATCCTTTTCAGCTGCCAGGTGCAAGGCCTGAGCTTCAGGATGTTTCAGACGTAGAGCGGCGACAGTTTGATCGCGCAATGGAGCTAATGAGGCCAGAGCTCGAAAAGCAAGAACGCAGGATGGAGACAGGCCTGAGTCAGAGGGGTATTCCCATTGGTGGTGAAGCCTGGGCGGACGTAACCGGACGATTTGGAAAAACCCGGGATGAAATGATGCGCGGTGCGGCATTTGATGCAATGAGAGCAGGTCAAACCGAGCAAGGGCGAAGATACGGCCTTGAAAGAGGTGCCTATCAGGATTTGATGAGTGATACCTTGCTTGAAAGACAGCAGCCAATGAATGAATTGGCGGCCATTCTTCAAGGATCACCGGCTTTGCAAACGCCACAATTCAGCCCACAAGCGCAATACCAAGCGGCTCCAGCGGACATAATGGGTGCTACTCAAATGCAGCAATCGGCATTGGGTCAGCAGTATCAACAGCAGGCACAGGAAGCGGCAGGAGCAAGGCAGGGAACGGCACAACTTGCCGGGACGGCTCTCATGGCGTTAGCTATGTTCTGCCACCCGTCCTTTAAAGAGAACAAGCGCCCTGTCTCTGAAATTCTGCCTAGAATGAAGATTCTTAGAGTTGAGGCATGGGATTATAAAAAAGGTGTTTGTGATGAGGATACACACATAGGCCCGTATGCTGATCAGTTTCAAAACCTGTTCGGGGTGGGTGATGGTGTGACGATTAACTACATTGATGCAATGGGTGTTTGCATGCTGGCGATTAAAGAATTGATTGATCGTGTTGAGTACCTGGAGTCAGAAAATGGCTAACATGTTCATACAGAAAGACCCAGGCATTGAGCGCAGGCGCAGACTTGCTGCATCAATGATGTCACGGCCTACACCATCAAACATGACGCATTGGAGCCAGGGACTTGGGGACGTGGCGCAAAAAGCGCTCGGTGCTTACATGTCTAAACAAGCTGATACAGAGGCAGAAGAGCGGCAATCAGCCCTTGGTGAAACTATGCAGCAAGCAGCTACTGCTGAGCCGTGGATAGACCCAGACACCCAGAAGCCAGAAGCCACTAAAATAGAGCAGATGGCGCGTGTGTTGGCACAAAATCCTGATACTGCTCCAATGGCCATGCAGATGAGAATGCAGGATGCGCAATCAAAGGATAAAAAAACCCAGGCTTTAGAATTGGCAAGTGCAAAAGCAAAAGCAGGGGGCGGGCCAAGCTCTATCCAAGAGTGGAACGTATATAACGCAATGTCTCCAGAGGATCAGGAGCGCTTCTTAACTATGAAACGTGCTAATCGCTTGTATGATGTAGGCGGTGAATTTAGGGGAATGACCCAGACCACACAGGAGCCTACTGTATCACTTGAAAAGACCCTAAAGCCTGGAGAGCGCCCAGAAGTAAGAGGACAGCAAGCGGCAGCTAAAACAGCAGCCACTCAGTTTGAAACCGCTAAAGGAAAGTGGCGCGCGTCTGAAACTAAACTATTAAGTACTCTTAAGTCATCGAAAGCCCGTCAAGAAGTATTGGATACAACCATTGAAAAGGCGAAAACATTACTTAGCAAGTGGACAACCTCCTATGGAGGCATGCTGGCCAATGTTCCGGCCACGGAGTCAAAGCGCCTTAGTAATCTGCTTGATACGATCAAGGCCAATGTGGGGTTTTCCGAGCTTCAGTCTTTGCGTGATAACTCCCCAACAGGCGGTGCCTTAGGTCAGGTTTCAGAGATGGAAAACAGGCTTTTGCAGTCTGTTCTAGGCTCTTTGGATCAGGTTGGCGATATGGGCGATTTAGCTGCAACACTGGATACTGTAAGCACACAAAGGCTTTCTGCTATTCAGAGGATGGAGGAGGCCTACAACATGGATAAGGGTACTTACGGAACGAGAATTAAGATGCTAAAGCCAGGAGAAGATACTGGAGAGCCTTCTGATGTGGGCGAAATGTCGGATGAAGAGCTAATGAAATCACTGGGACTATAATGCCAACCAAACTAGAACTGCTTGCAGAAGCGCATGGAAGAGGATTGCTTCCTCCAGATAAAGCGGCCGCTTTTGAGGAATACCAGCGCAGGCAAGGCGGTCAAATAGAAGCGGATGTTCCACGTGAAACAAAGCCTGAGGCGCAAGATTTTTCTTTTGTTGAGATGCTTAAGAATATCCCTGAAAGCGCATCTAATATTGTCGGCGGCACTGTTGAAGCGCTTATGGAGCCAGGACAAACTGCTGAGGCTTTAGGGCGGCTCGGGAAGGGCGCTGTAGATAAAAGTTTCAGGCTTCTATCAGAAGAAGCGGCAAGGATGACGCAGGAAGGCGGAAGACCTGAGCTTGCAGAGCGGCTTGCTGTAGAGAGAACGCCAGACGAGGCGACAGTAGAGGCTGTTGGTCAGGCTATCATGGATAGGTATGGATCTATGGAGGCATTCCAGAAAACAGTGCAGGAAGACCCTGTAGGAGCGCTGATGGACTTGTCAGGAGCCGGGATGGCTGCGGGTGGGGCTGCTCGGGTTCCAGCGTTGACCAAGGCGGCAGCGGCTATTGATCCGTTTAACTTGGCGACAAAAGGAACAAAGGTTGCTGCTGGTAAGGCAATACCCAAAGACATGCCAACAGGAATGATGGAGAGCGCTGCAAAGTTTGGCACGACCGTTGATCCAGCTAAGCGCAAAAGATTAGCTAGAACCATGCTAGAGGAGAAAATAGGGCCAACGGCAAAAGGAGTTGAAAAAAGGTCTGCGCTTGTTAACACGCTAAACAATGAGATTGACACCCTTATAGATACAGCAGAAACAGCAGGGAAGTCAGTTCCTGTGGATACGGTATTTAGGCACTTTAAGTCTCTAAGGCAGAAAGTTGGAGGCCCAAAAATAGAGGGGGCTAGGGATCTTCGCATAGTTAATAAGGTTGCAAAAGATTTCAAGCAGCATCTTGAAAAAACAGGTAAAACGAGTTTTACCCCGTCTGAATTACAGGAATTTAAAAAAGACCTATGGCAAAGGGTGGATTTTGAGAGAGGTCAAGGCAGGGCGGTTAAAGCTAAAGAGGAGTCTTTTTACGCTGCTGGTAGAGGTGCGAAAGAAGGAATTGAAGAGATGGTTCCTGAAGTTGGCCCTGTTAACCTAAGGGAAGGCAGGCTTCTAGAGCTTAGAAAGCCATTAGAAAGGGCGGCATCAAGGATTGAAAACAGGGATCTTATAGGGTTAAGTGCTCCTGCAAAGATTGGCGGCGGAACCGTAGTGGGTGGGCCAGCAGGTACGGCAGTTGGCACCCTTGCGGCCCTATTGGATGCACCAAAGATAAAGGCATTAACTGCGCAGGGGTTACATAATGTACAGCAAACTAAACTGGCTGAGTTGCTGAATGCCAATGTGCCAATGACAGTGGCAAGACAGATCGCCATGCAGTACGGTCGAGAGAATCAGTAAAATATATTTACTATGCCGTTGATGGCTAAGTAAATCAGATAACCGATAACAGCGGTAGTGAGTAGTTCCATAGTTGAATAATAGCACGTCGTGAGGCGTTAGAGGTGAAAGATGTCTTGGAATGGGTCAGGAGTATTTAACAGGATTTATAACTGGGTAGCAGACCGCGATGCTAATATTGATATTACTGCCTCTAGGTTTGACGCTGAGAACGATGATTTTGCTTCCGGTATTCAGGCATGTCTTGCGAAAAATGGAGAGAACTCACCCACTGCTGATCTTCCAATGAACAGCAAAAAACATACGGATGTTGATGATGCCACTGCCAGAAATCAATACTCAGCCGTAGGTCAAGTGCAGGATGGTGAATTTAATTACGCTACTGATACAGGGGCAGCGGATGCTTATGCTATATCTCCAACGCCGGTTATAACTGCGTATGTTGCTGGGCAGGAATTTAGTTATATAGCCACCAACGCAAGTACTGGTTCTTCAACGCTGTCCGTGTCGGGATTACCTGCTAAAGCGCAAAAGAAAAATGGCAATGCCGATGATACTGTAGCTAATGATATTAAGACCAATGATCTAATAACGGTCAAATATGATGGAACTGTATTCCAGATAACAGATAAAAAAAGGCTTAGCCCTGGAGAGGTTGATACAACCGAGTTATCTGATAATGCAGTAACAGAGGATAAGCTAGCAACAGCACTGGTTCATTTGGCGAAAGTTGGCGTTGAAGGTTCAGCGGTTGCCTCTGCGAGTACGATTGATCTTGACGCTGCTACTGGTGAATTTGTCCACATTACCGGAACTACAACCATAACAGCCATTACGTTGGCTCAAGGCATAGAAAGAACGGTTGTATTTGATGGTATTTTAACACTAAGCAATGGGGCGGGCTTAATCCTTAAGAGCGGTGCAAATATCACTACAGCAGCTGGTGACACTGCCACTTTTAGAGGAGAAGGAAGTAGCGTAACCAGATGCACAGGATATGATAGAGCTGACGGAAAAGCACTAGTTACATCAGCACCGTTCTCCGACTCTTATACTAGCACTGAAATCACTATCTCTGCTGCTGGAAACGTGACTCCATCTCACGGGCTCTCATCACAGCCAACTCTTGTTCAGGCACGAGTTGTGTGTAAAACAGCAGAATATAACTACTCTATTGGGGATGAGGTTGTGATTAACCCTACAGGAATGGCACAGGCCTCTGCTGATGGCAGAGGGTTGGTGATTGTGCCAACAGCAAGTACGCTGTACATTCAGTTTGCTAGCTCATCGCAACCAATAGAAATTTTAAACAAAACTACCGGCGTACCAGAGTTTATTACTAATGCAAATTGGAAGCTTGTTGTGAGGGCGTGGGTATAATCTATCATCCAACCCGTTAGGATTTAGGCTGCATAGTTATGTCTAGCCCTTGTTATGTGCCTAGCCACGGCGCAATTGTTACAGCCTGTCTTGCTGGGTCAAATCTCTTATCATCGCGCAAGCAAACTGGAATAATCTTTCCATCAGGGTAGCCACAGCCAAAGCATGCCTGTGTTGTTGCATGTCCATGTCTACAGTGATGACCACCAGCGCTATTGGATATCAACCCGCTACACCAGTCTTCTTTTTTAAGATTATTCATAATTTACCCCGTCACATAACAAAGCCAATCAAGCGGAGCGCCTAAAGCTTTGCGGTTTATTTATAGTTGGTAGCGCGCCAGCTTATTGGCAACGTTAGGTGGCAGGCTTAGCGTCGCTGTCAATTTCAGGTTTTAGGCAGTTAACAGTAACAACAACGCTGTAGCCATTTTCTATTATTTTGTAATCCAAGTTCGCCTCCTTGCATTTTTTTACAGATTCAACTTGCTCATCTACTGATAAAGAGCAGCCACCTAACAAAAACATCAAGCTGACAGTCAGGGTCGTTACTTTTTTCATAATCCTAGTTTCCTATAGTTTGTTCTGGCTGCATCAGTAGCAGCTTATGTAATTCCGTTACACATACGGCCTAACGCCATGCTCTCTTAAAATGGCTCTGTATCGTTTGATCTCTGACTCAATCATCGCTTGCGCGCCTGATATTAGTTAGCATTATCCAGTGCAAAAACTCTTCACTCCTTTCAGTGCTTTTGCTCCCGCCCACCCACATCTGGTATTTAGCTTCAGAGAATAGCTCATCACATGCCTGACAAAATTCTGCCGTTGCTATATCCGTGCATTTTATGCCTCGCCCTTTGCCGTAAGAATGCGATCTAAATCCGTTGTAATGGCACGGCCTTGTCTCTCCATCCCTTCCGCATCTAATGCAGCCGCGGTGCCTTGCTTTATCTAACTCTTTTCTGTCTCTATTCTTCATAGGCCAAAGCACAGCATAGCTGCGTCTCGTGTATGCTCATTAGAGCCACCCTCCCACCCTGTTATTTGCTTAAATACATTAGCCTTAACCTTACCCTTCGGAGGCTGCGTGATGACCTTATAACCCATATCCATAAGCATAGCTGACATTAACTCAGCCTCTCGGCATACTCTTCCTATGTTATGTGCGGTTGTCCCAGATTTGTCTTTGTGCCAGTTTGCCTTAGTCCGTGGCACCTCCACGACGCAAGCAAACACATCGTCAGGGGCCACGCTGGTTTTTATTAAATTCAGCGCGGACACGAAGTTTTCATTGGATAGCGCGATCAGCTTTTTTGACTGCCTGTCGTAGATTGCCACCCCTGTTGATTTACCCGGATCAATGCCGATAGTGAATTTCATTTGTAGTATTTCCTGAATTTATCCAAAATAGGCAGCGGCTCACCTATTGATTGATAATGAGACTCTATGGCATTCATGTAAGCTTTCATCTGATTCAGCGTAGCCCAAGATAGAGAGATGCGTTTTGCATGCTGCTCCAGCTTGTCATGCTGCCTGGTTTCTTGGTATATGGCCAGAAGCTCCACCCATTGCTCCTGTAACGGTGTCTGCGGGGAGGTAACATAAATCCTGGCTAAGAACTTAGCTTTAAGCATTCTATGCAGGTAGTCCTCGCTCTCGCCCTGTTCAGCTAAATGCTTTATCCAGCACCCAAATAACCCTCCAAGCTGTGCAAGCGTTTTGGCTACAGCTATTTTCCTGAGAATCACCTCATATGTGCCGTTTAGATCATGGGATCTAATATCAGTAATGGCTCTTTGCAATGAGCCTGAGTGAGATAAAACATATCTGCTTGAGTCATCCATCAGAACCCTCCAGCAGAACCAGAATACAAAACCAACAAGAAATATACACACCCAGCCTGTAGTGCCTTAGCTAAACAATGGGTCATTGATAATTCCTCCTTAATACTTGACCGCTTCATTTGTGGTGCCGAATATCATGTGTTATGCATCATACCGCTTAGTCATTTCAGAAACGGTTTTGCAAGCAACACAGTCAGACATAAATCCAACACCACCGTGCTTTTTGCAGAGATTAATAGCCTTATCTCCGTCAAAGCTCAATAGGTCTAGCAGCATGCCAATATCAGCAGCAAGCGTATTTAACTCATTAGCAACTTCAATCACTTTCATCGCGGTGCCGTTTTTGTGGATGATTGTGGCATCACCAAAATATCCCTGCTTAATGGTATAAACAGGCATAACAAGGTTGTTCAACGCAGATTCGCTGCTGTGGTGCTTGGTTTTGGTATCTGTGTTCTGTTCCATTTTATAGTCTCCAGCGGTTTAAACCCGCTCTCTGGTTAACAACGATGTTAGCCGTCACTAAATACGCTGAGCCTCCGCTGTTTTTATGGCGTTCTGTTTTGCTTTATTTCGCTCTTTTTCGTCAGCCTCGTCATGCAGATTGTCGATAACTTTTGCAGCTTTGCGGATATTATCAGCAGAATTTCCGAATCGTTGAGCCATATTGTATTCCTTGGCAGTTGCTGCAAGTTCTGCAATTTCATCAAACTTTCCAGCCACTATTTTAAGCATCTGGCTCCAGTCTGTCTCATCACGGCTAACAAAATTATTCAACGCGGACTTATCACCGTCAGCGGCGGGTTTTACATCAGTATTTTTGTTCATAATCATCTGTCCTTAAAGTTCAGTTTCAAGCCGGTTAATAAAATCGTTAGTCTGCGCTAGCAGCTTTGCAGTTCTCTGCTCTGTTCACAATCCTCCAGGTTTCAAGGATCTGAAATTGCATATAAGCCAAATGCTCAAGCATCTCTGATTTTCCTTTCTGACCGTGCATCCTTAGATACTCTAGTAGCTCCTCTTGCTGAAACAGTCCGTCAGGCTCACCAACATGGTACATTCCAGTGTCGTCATCGGTTACAACGGTTACTGTAGCCATCTGTTTTCTTTCTGGCATTTCATCTCACTCCGTAGCAGGGGCGCACACTAACAAAGCAAATCCAGCGGATGCCGATAGTCGTGCGCGTTTTAGTCAATTACCGTGCTAGGCACAGCTGATTATGCAACGTTAGGTGGCAAAATCGAAGCGCCAGCATGGGTAGCCATTTGAAACATTGCAATATTCCATCACCAGTATTAACTTTAGGTTTTGGTCATCAACCCAATCACGTAGAAAAGCCTCTATTTTTTCAGGCTCTCGGTTGTTCCAATATTGCCCTTTATTGCCAAAGTGTTTTTGGCATAGCTCATCATGTTTGGCAAAATCCCACTGAAGAAGGCGGTCACTATAAATTGTGGAGGTTGCCTCATTATTCTTGCCGCCGCGCCACTGAACAAACCCATCGTAACTGTAAGGGTGCGTTTGCTTTGTTCGCTTTACGGGTTTGTCGTGCTCATCAACCTTGCCACATAACAAAGCAAATCCAGCTGACCCGCTACTGTGGTGGTTGTAATCAGTTTCAAACAGAGTATTTAGGTTATTCATATCGTTTAGTCCTGTGGTTGTGTCTCGCGGTCATCTGATTTACAACGTTATAACGCACGTAGAAAGTCCTTCACGGCCTTCTGGTTTTCGGTTTCGTTGTCATCATAACCTCCGCAATAAAAACAGAACTTATTGCTCTTTAAATACTCCAGGGTGGCATCCTGTGGGTCATATTGGCCTTCAAAGCCATAGCATGAACAATGACTACCGCTAAATTCACAGTATTCTTTTGTGTCCTTGTGCTGCAATAGAAAATAAGATGAAGAATCACAACCCCAGCTACCTACTGATTCATAGGCAATAACCACATCGTAGCCCTCTAATATTTCAGCAAGCTCTTTTGTATCCTTTTCTGAAATATCGCCACCACTCCAGCCTTCACCCTGGGTTCCAGCGTACTCTGAAGCAATGTGAGCCTTAACCCCTGCTTCATCTAATTCTTTCAAGTCCTCTAAAAACAGTTGTTTCATCGTAGTTCTCCGTTGGTGCTGTTATAACAAAACGCTCTAGCAGACATTCGCTGCGCTGCGCTTGCTCATGCATGTGAGCTAAGTGTTAGTTGTCTTCAACGATAACTATGCCACCCTTAATCAGAACTTTTTTATTCTTGCTTCCAAGCCACAAAGTTACGGTGTCCACCCTCTGCTCATCTACCACCATAGAACTATCCGTGATGGTTTTTAGTAGCTTTCCGTTAAGCTCGGTATACACATAAGCTGTTCTTTCTGTTCCAGTAACATCTGCTTTTATGTTATACGTTCCGCGTTGAGCATTCTCGCATCCGACAACTAACAAGCAGGTCAAGCAGACTGCTAACAGCGGTGCTTTTTTGGAGTTTAATAGTGTTTTCACGGTTAAGTCCTCTTAATTAAATTTGTGCCACGTTTCCGCAGCTCCTTACCTTTATCGTTATCTACCTAGATCCTCATGCGAGGCAATCGCTATTGCAGAAGCAACAGCAAGGTGTATTCCAGCTCGGCTGCTAAGGCCATGCCTGCTCCTAACTTTCCCGCCTCCATCAACCACAAGGAGTTCTTGCTTGGCACGCTCGGCTTTTCTTAGCTCCATCTCGGTTGCTATTTGCGCTTGTCTTTCTTCCTCCAGTGCAATTGCCTGCTCTTTGCGTTGGGCGAAAGTTCCTCGGTTTTTAGCTTGTCCCATAGTCTTATCTCGGTAGATAACAAAGTTGTTCAAAACGACGCGGAGGTCGTTGG